>JACCDL010040796.1_pt1 | contig 24515 bp, 21 predicted proteins | sample 7441931 | NCBI WGS metagenome assembly JACCDL01 (sample SAMN15323437, study PRJNA562643) | freshwater metagenome | isolation source: river surface water | place: USA:Blue River Watershed | collected 2017-08-16 | reverse complement strand
CAAAAATGTATTTGACCTGGCTTGTACTGAAATACATTTACAAAAGTGTAGTTAGTAAAAACCATATAACCACCACAAGTGTGTACCACACCTTTTGGTTTTCCGGTAGAACCAGAAGTGTATAAAATAAATAAAGGATCCTCGGCGTCCATTTCTTCGGCTTCAATAAAAGTGATTCCTTTTTCTTCTACTTGTTTCATTTCATCTTCCCACCAACAGTCGCGTCCTTTAATCATAGAAACAGGCGTGCGTGTGCGCGTTGCAACAATTACACGTTTAACGGTTTTGTTACCAATCAGCGCATCATCAATTACTGATTTTAATGGAATGTCTTTGGCTCCTCTAAATGCACCATCACAAGTAACAATAAAAGTAGCACTCGCATCTAATAAACGGTCTGCAATACTTTGCGCCGAAAATCCACCAAACACCACAGAGTGTATAGCACCAATGCGGGCGCAGGCAAGCACCGCAATAGCTAGTTCTGGAATCATACCCATGTAAATACAAACACGATCACCTCTTTGAACGCCATTGTTTTTAAGTACTTGCGCAAACTGACAAACTTTTTCAAGGAGTTTGCTATAGGTTAATACACGACCCGCTTCGTCAGGTGCATTAGGTTCCCAAATAAGTGCAGGTAAATGTCCTTTGGAAGGAATATGTCTATCCAAACAGTTTTCGGTGATATTTAATTTACCCCCTTTAAACCATTCTACTTTTGGTTCTTTAAAGTTCCATTCAAGGGTGGTATCCCATTTTTTACGCCATGTAAAATGATTTGCAATGTCGCCCCAAAAAGCAGCAGGGTCTTCAATGCTTTTTTTATAGGCTTCTTTGTATGCGTCAAAGCTAGTAAGCTGATAAGGATAGGTCATGGCAAGTCGTTTGAAGTCATAAATATACGATACTAACTATTTTATTATTAATTTATTAGGCTAAGATTTAATAAACAGTTGTTCGTTTATTGAGGGGCTAAAAAATTGGAAAAATGCCTTCATTGACGTAAGTTGTTGCCACTATTGTTTAGCACATGAAAAAGCAAAATAAAATTTGGCAGGTGATTACCGCCTCTTCACTTGGTACATTAATTGAGTGGTACGATTTTTACATTTTTGGAAGCTTAGCTACCGTAATTGCGGGTCAGTTTTTTCCTAAAACAAATCCTACGGCGGCACTGCTTTCTACACTAGCCACTTTTGCTGCTGGTTTTATAGTAAGACCCTTTGGTGCACTCGTTTTTGGAAGACTTGGCGATTTAGTAGGCCGTAAGTATACTTTTTTATTAACCCTTGTTTTAATGGGGGGATCTACTTTTGCGATTGGGCTGGTGCCTAGTTACGAATCTATTGGATTTGCAGCACCTATCATTGTGCTAACACTTCGTTTACTTCAAGGCCTTGCACTTGGTGGAGAATATGGTGGCGCTGCTACCTATGTGGCAGAACATGCACCTGCTGGCAGGAGAGGTTATTATACTTCATGGATTCAAACAACGGCAACACTGGGTTTATTTGTTTCATTAAGTGTTATTTTATTTACGCGCCATAGTTTAGATATTGACCCCGCTGTTTCGATTGCAAAATTTAATGCATGGGGTTGGCGTATTCCATTTTTATTTTCTATTGTACTTGTAGGTGTTTCTATTTACATCCGTTTAAAAATGCAGGAGTCGCCACTGTTTAGCAAATTAAAATCTGAGGGTGCTATTTCTGTAAATCCTTTAAAGGAAAGCTTTGGAAACAAAGAAAATTTAAAGATGGTTTTACTCGCACTTTTTGGTGCAACCATGGGTCAGGGCGTAGTATGGTACACCGGTCAATTTTACGCGCAATCATTTATTGAAAATGTTTGTAAAATAGATTTTGATCAGTCACGAACCATTTTAATTTGGGCTATTTTATTTGGCACGCCACTGTTTGTGGTATTTGGTTCTTGGAGTGATAAGATCGGTAGAAAATGGATTATGCTTGCTGGTATGTTTTTTGCCGTTATCACCTATAATCCTTTGTTTAAAGGGCTTTTAGATCTTTCCGATACGGCTACAAAAACAGAAGTGTCAGCTGCTGCAACTTCAAAAATTAATTCTGTTTCTATTCCAAATTCAGGAAATTTTGTACGTACAGCACAAGCAACAAAATCGTACACAGATGGCACTATCCAGACCACCACAACCACCGATACATTATATGCAAACCCAGCACAAACAACTATAAAACCAGTTGTTAAAATAAGTAAAGTACTTGCAAATGGCGTTTATTGGAAAATGGTATTACTCGTATTTATTATGATCGTTTATGTGACGATGGTATATGGCCCAATCGCTGCATTTTTAGTTGAATTATTTCCAACAAAAATCAGGTACACATCCATGTCGTTACCGTATCATATCGGTAATGGTGTGTTTGGCGGCCTAACACCTTTTATTGCAACCTTATTAACCACTATGTATACAGCAGATGCACTTGCCGGACTACAATACCCAATTATTGTAGCTGCAGTTTCTGTGATTATTGGCACCCTCTATTTAGATTCAAAAATTAACACCAAGCACGATTAAAAATATTTGCTATGAATCAAATTAAAAAAATTGCCGGCATCATTTGGTTGCTTTTAGGCCCTGCTTGTATTTATTTTATTGTGCGGGCGGCTGCACATGAAATTGCTGCAAAACCTGGCATTGACACTGTCATCCAATGGGGTGTTTTTGTGGTTATTTTTATCCCAATTGCAGTAGGCATGAGCATTTTTGGATACTATGCCATTAAAGGCGAATACAATCATTGATTTTATAGATTGTTTATGAAACTGAAAGGCCTGGCCCACAATAGATTTAATATCTTTGCACTATGTCTATCGAAGTAAAAGAGATTAGTAAAAACTATGGCGCCCAAAAAGCAGTTCAGTCCATTAGTTTTTCTGTGGCCGCTGGAACAATTGTTGGTTTTTTGGGCCCCAATGGCGCAGGCAAAAGCACTACTTTAAAAATGATAGCTGGTTATTTAAAACCCGATGCCGGCTCGATTATCGTAAACGGAATTGATGTGGTAAAAGAACCTATTGCAGCCAAAAAGCAAATAGGGTATTTGGCAGAAGCCAATCCGCTATACTACGACATGTACGTTAAGGAATACCTTCATTTTATTGGCAAAGTGCATGACATCAAAACAGTATCAAATGCCGTAGCTAATTGCATCGAACTTACAGGCCTGGGTATCGAATCTCATAAAAAAATAGGTCAGTTATCTAAGGGCTATAAGCAGCGTGTAGGACTAGCCGCAGCCCTCATTCACAACCCAGCCGTTTTATTATTGGACGAACCCACTTCTGGCCTTGATCCTAACCAGATTATTGAAATCAGAAACGTAATTAAAGATCAGGGGCAGGTAAAAACGGTGCTCTTTTCGTCACATATATTACAAGAAGTAGAAGCCATCTGTGCAAGTGCCCTTATATTATCAAAAGGTCAAATTGTAGCCAATGATTCTTTGGCTAACCTCCTCAGTAACAAGCTTCAGAGCTTAGAATCTGTATTTAGATCCCTAACAAGTGGCGCAGAAACGCCTATAAATGCTTAAATTGCACCCTCAATATCTATCTAATCAATCATAAAATAAGCAATCGAACATGAGTTACATTATTGAAGTACACGCCCGTCAAATTTTAGATAGTCGTGGCAATCCTACCGTAGAAGTTGATGTATTAACAGATGATGGCGCAATTGGACGCGCTGCTGTGCCAAGTGGTGCAAGTACTGGTATACATGAAGCCGTTGAGCTTCGTGACAACGACAAGAAAAAATATGTAGGCAAAGGCGTTTTAAAAGCAGTAAAAAATGTAAACACATTAATTTCTGACGCCATTGTTGGTTTTGATATTACACAACAAGCAGCCATTGACGAAGCGTTAATTGCACTTGATGGAACACCTAACAAAAGCAAACTAGGTGCTAACGCAATGCTTGCTGTAAGTATGGCAGTTGCAAAAGCAGCAGCAGAAGAAGCAGCGCTTCCACTCTTCAGATATATTGGCGGTACCAATGCAAAAACATTGCCGATCCCAATGATGAACATTTTAAACGGTGGTGCACACGCAGACAATAAAATTGATTTCCAAGAATTCATGATTATGCCTGTAGGTGCTTCTTCTTTTAGTGAAGGCTTAAGATGGGGTGTTGAAATTTTCCACACATTAAAATCTGTGTTAAAGAAAAAAGGGTATAGTACCAACGTTGGCGATGAAGGTGGATCTGCGCCAAACATTCAAAGCAATGAAGAAGCGATCGAAACTGTACTATCTGCTATTAGTGCAGCAGGTTACAAAACAGGTTCTCAAATAGTGATTGCCATGGACGCTGCAAACAGTGAGTTATGGGACGCTAAGAAAAAGAAATATGTTTTCCATAAAAGTTCTGGTAAAGAAATGAGCTCAGACCAATTGGTTAAATACTGGGAGAGCTGGGTGAAAAAATATCCAATCATTTCTATCGAAGATGGTATGGCAGAAGATGATTGGAATGGCTGGAAAGCCCTTACAGAAGCGGTTGGCAGCAAATGTCAATTAGTAGGTGACGATTTATTTGTTACCAATGTAGACCGTTTACAAACAGGCATCGACAAAAAAATTGCCAATGGATTACTAGTAAAAGTAAATCAGATTGGTACATTAACTGAAACGATCAACGCTGTTACACTAGCGCAACATAATGGTTACAATACCATCATGAGTCATAGAAGTGGTGAAACAGAAGATACTACGATTGCTGATTTAGCAGTTGCATTAAACTGTGGTCAAATTAAAACTGGTTCTGCTTCAAGAACAGACCGTATTGCAAAATACAATCAGTTAATCCGTATCGAAGAAATGTTAGGATCAACAGCCATCTATCCGAAAGGGAAAATCAAGTTTGGCACGAAATAAATTTTTTAGTGTATTGCGGTTTGCTTCGCAAACCGCAATACATTTTTTCTAACCCCTGCTTTTTTCTAACGCATCCCAATGAAAAAAATAACTTCTATCCTAAGTAACAAATACCTGCTAGCAGGATTATTTTTTATTGTGTGGATGTTGTTTTTTGATCAGCGCGATTATTTTCAGCAAAAAGAAAGAATGGCCGAATTGCAAAAGCTCGAAGCCAAAAAAAAGTATTACCAAGAGCAAATTGAAAAAGCTAAAAAAGAGCTTGCCGATTTGCAAAATGATCCAGCAGCCCTCGAAAAATTTGCCCGCGAACGTTACCTCATGAAGCGTGATGGCGAAGATGTTTACATTATTGAAGATTCTTTAGCTACTACAAAATAAAGGAAGGCTCTATCTCGTTTATAGAGGGTATGGAAACGTTTAAAGAGGAAGATTTGTTATTATATCTCTACCAGGAGAGTCCAAAAGCTACCACCCAGGCAATACATACAGCCCTAGAAGAAGGCAATTACGCATTAGAAGAACAGTTAAAAACACTCCGTAGATCTATTGCTCAGCTAAGTGCACTACAACTTAAAAGACCCTCTATTTTTTCGCTAACAGCGGTTAAAAATTACTCTAAAAAAGTAGTGGATTAATATTTCCATGACTAAAAAAGAACGATACGCCGGAGTCATTGCTTATTTTGAAGCACAGGTTCCTATCGCCGAAACCGAACTCGTTTACAACAATCCATTTGAATTACTCGTGGCCGTTATTTTATCGGCTCAGTGCACCGATAAGCGCGTGAATCTTACAACACCTTCTATTTTTGCAAAATTTCCAACACCGCAAAAAATGGCAAAGGCAAGTTTTGATGATATGTTTGCGCTCATTAAAAGTATTTCTTACCCAAGTAATAAGTCTAAGCATTTAATTGGAATGGCAAACTTACTGTTGTCTAAATTTGGGGGAGAAGTACCTATGACGGTAGATGAGCTTGTGGAGCTTCCGGGTGTGGGCCGGAAAACAGCCAATGTTATAACAAGTGTTATAGATCAGCAGCCCAATATGGCCGTAGATACGCATGTATTTCGGGTAAGTAAAAGACTTGGACTCGTTGCACAAAAAGCGAGTACGCCACTTGCTGTAGAAAAAGAATTGATTAAAAACATTCCTTCTGCACTGGTGCATAAAGCACATCACTGGCTTATACTACATGGTAGGTATACCTGCCTGGCACGAACGCCAAAATGTACAAGCTGTGGCCTGCAAGCAAATTGTCGTTATTACAATACCAAGGTTTTAAAAGTCAAATCCTAGCGAGAAATAGAAAATAGGCTTTCCTTTAAATACACCCTTCATAGGCCATGCAGCGTCTAGTTTCATAAAGTAGCCAAGAAGGGTACTTCTAACACCAAAGCCGTAACCGCCAGCAAAAGGACCTAGCCCACCGGCATCGAGTTTTACAACCACTGGAGAGTTTACATCACTAATAACGTCACCTGGGCGCTTAATGCCATTGTATTTTCCATTCCAGGCAGTACCCAAGTCTATAAACTGCGTAAGTTGAAAGTTGCGAATAAATGCGTTGTTGATAGGCTTATTAAATATTGTAGCAAACAATGGTAGTCTGAATTCTGAATTCAAAACAAATGCATTGTTACCGTTTGCAATATTTTGTTGGTAGCCTCTCATATTAACTGCAAGTGATTGAAACGCATAACTCTGATCAAGTGCTGGAAAATTTTGGCTATTAAACTTTGGATTGATCCAACTATCAACACCACCTAAGTAGTATATGATTTTTTGTCCGCCCCAAGAGAAATCGGCAGCAGCTCTTCCGGCCCAAATAAAGTTTCTATAAATTTTATAGTAGTAACGCGCATCAAATCCTAAGTTAAGTGTTGCTTTCCCATTGTTCATTTCTGTTTTTAGGGTTGGCATGTTAACATCAAAAAACACTTTATAACGCAGTCCGTTCCAAATGTTTTGTGTAGGGTTGATGGTATTGTCGTGCACATACTCAAGTCTGGAAACAATGTATTTGCTAATGGTATCAGGGTAGGCAAGTGCTCCTGGGTCAGGGTAGCCAACACTATTATCGTAAGGTTTTAAAATACCTCTATCGATACGTAAACCAAAAGTAGCGCGTAAACTTTTTACTTCATTAAATGGATATGCAATATTGCCCTGGTATAAATTGGTGATAAGCATGTTGCTGTAGGGCGTGTTAAAATAATTGGTCACATTGCTTCTGTAGTAGGTAGTACCCCAATCCAATCTTTTTCTAAAGTTTTGGTAGCTAAAAATAATATCCTTGTCTTTTAAGTCTGTTCCAAAACGAATGCCACCCATAAATTTTTGATCTTCCAATAAATCACTGGTTCCAATTCGTAAATTAAAATTAAAATTGTTGCCATTGTTTAATTGAATAGGGCCAGCGCCACCTGCATAAGGCTGGTATCTATTGAGCAATAAATTATTTGAAAATCCACTTAAAATATAATCACTACTAAACTTAAGTCGATAATCAAAAAGTTTAGAGTCGCCAAGTATGTTATTTGCTTTTGCAATTAACGCTTCCGTTCTTTTTGTAGCAATACTATCGATTGGCTCATCCGAAAATTCTGATTGAAATAAGTTGGCTTTAGCAGTGGTGTCTATACTTTTTTTGTACACGATGGCTTTTCCTTCTGCTGCTCTTATTTCATCCATTACTTTTTTCATGTACGTAGTGGGTCTTAAATTGAGGTTTCTCTTTTTAAGTGCGATAGAGTCTACGCGTAGTTTGTATAAGAATTTATAATCGCCTTCGCGTCTTACTTCGCTAACCTGCCCTTTATCTCCTGCAATTCTTGTTTCAAGTAAAGAGCTTTGGTAATTGGTAATGGGAAATGTGTAGGTAGAATCTTTGTATACTTGAAAATAACTAATGCTGTCTGGCTTTTCTCTTTGCCAAGCATTAAGCGTTGAGTCTACTTCTTTTGGTGAAGCGTTGCGTAACATATCATCACCAATATGATAAATGGTGTCAAGTCCATTTCTTTGGGTTGCAAAAAAGCCAGCCCATCTGTTGCCTACGCCATTTTCATCTGCCACAAACGTAAAGTGGTTGGTGTTGTAGCCCATTGGATAACTTGCGTTGCCATATTTTAAATTGGTAAGCTGTGTAATTTGTTTGTTTTTACTATTGTTTAAATAGTCTACCATAAATACATTGAAATGGTATTTGCTAGGAATGGCTGAATCTGAATTTGGCGCAAACGGGCTAGGCCTGTTGGAAGCAAATAAAATACCAGATTTGTTGGGAAAAGATACAAAGCTTGGATGTATATCATCATATACATCGTCTGTGAATTGCGTTAATTGGTTTTCTTCAATTTTATAGGTATAAATATCAGTGTGGCCGTTTTTGGCGGCACTCATCACTACATTATTAGCATCTAACATATACGATGCATCCAAGATCTGGTCAACCCCTGCAATTTTTTGTTTGAATCTTTTAATGCGTGTTACTACGTCGTATACAAACATTTTAGTAGCACCTTCTTCCGAATAAATCACGAGTAATTTGGTGCCTTTATTATCCCATGCCATAATCGGGTAATTGGGATTGATATCTCCTTGATTGGTTCTCACGCCAGATTTTAAAAGCACACGACCGTCGTAGAAGTTTTCCATCAGCTTTACACTGTAAATGCCTCTATTAAATTCTACCACGGCATAATTGCTACTTTTTGGATTTGGGTTGGCCTGGAATCTGAAATAATCTTTTTTAGAAACATCTTCCGAAATATTCAATTGGCCTTTTGGTGAATTTTTTCTTTGTCGAATATCTTTAGCATATTTATCCTGTTCATATTCCATGAACTCAGACAATACTTCTTTGAATTTCTTTTTACAAACCTTTAAAAAAGCGCTGTTTAAATTTTTGTAAATCCTTGCTAAATAGAGCAGGTATGTAATATTTTCCTTTCTATACTTTACCCCAATATAATTCCAAAAAGCATGTCCTGCAAGGTTTGGCTTGTCAAATGCAAACTGATAAAAAGTATTGTACCTGCCACTTAACATGGCACTCTTTAGTGCATCGTCTTTTTCTACGCTCCAATTTTCGGCAGCATACAACACATAACCGTCCAACATCCATTTTGGTAAATCAAGTAACGCCTGATTGCTTGCAAATTCTCCAATGTCTTCACCAAACAATAAATTATCTGATAACACTTTTGCAATGCCTTCTTTGATTTGATTTTTTAAATTGGCATGGTTGCCATCAAAATACACAACAATTTTATTGTTTACAAGCTTGGTAAGACCGCCAGCACTTTGCCAATCAGACCCAAGACCAATATTGCTACTCTTGTAGTCTTCATAATTACTATACACAATAATGTTAGCCCTGCGCTGTAAAGAATATTCAACAAAATTTTCGATGCCCCCTAATTCTTGCTCTGCTACTTGTGCTACATATTTACCAAGCTCTACGCCACCCTGAGACGTGTAGGTGTTAAAATTGGGTGATTGATGAAACTTCCAAACCAATTTTTTATATTGTACTCTGTTTTTACCAAACTCAACAGCATTCACCTGAGCTTGGCCTAAAACCACCAAACTACTCATGATAAAAATTAGTCCTATTCTTTTCAATTTCATATCCGAACTTTAGTGTTTTAAAATTAGTCAATTACCTTGTAAAATTTTCATAAAACGCGCATGATCCATATCAAAGCCTTCACTTTTAGCCCAATTTCAGAAAATACCTATGTTTTATACAATGACGAGGGCAAAGCTATCATAATAGATCCTGGATGTTACTTTCCTGCTGAACAAGAAACGTTAAAAAATTTCATCACGGATACTGGCTTAACACCTGTATACCTTCTTAATACCCATTGCCACCTAGACCATGTGTTTGGCAACAAATGGGTTCACGAAACCTATGGGCTAGAGCTGCATATTCATCCTGACGAGGTTCAAATGCTTGAGTTGGCACCTATGTCTGGCGAACGTTGGGGCTTACCCTTCCAAAACTATACGGGACCGCTGCATTTTTTAAACGAAGGGGACAAGGTTTTACTTGATGACATTGAACTTCAGGTAATAGTAGCGCCAGGGCATTCTCCGGGAAGCATTTGCTTTTACATCCCTAGCCAAGGTGATTTAATAGGTGGGGACGTTTTGTTTAGAGGTAGTATTGGTAGAACAGACCTTCCTGGAGGCGATAGTGAAACCTTGCTTACGAGTATTCGCGAAAAATTATGGGTACTCCCCGACGAAACCGTGGTTTACTCGGGACATGGCATTAAAACCACCATCGGTTACGAAAAAAGAAACAATCCGTTTTTGTAAAGAGGGCTAGTTGTTGTTAAAAGCCTTTAATAGCAGTAGTCCTAAGTTTTTATAAGGCGGGATATAATCTTGAAAACTAGTTTTAGCAGCGCCTGTTAACCTTTCGTTCATTTGTTTCCAAATGTTGCGCCATGCCAAATCCTGTCCTTTTTCGAGTGTTTCGGCTATCTGGCTTAACAGTGCTGCATTGATAACCCCTTTTCCTATTTGCTTAGAGGAAATTACCTGTGCCTTCGGTGCGCGGCTTAGCACGTTTGCTAATTTTTGATAACCTCCACAACTTCCTAAGAGCACTAGTTTTGCACTACTATCAATACCTGCAATTGTATGGTTGGCATAATAACTATGTCCTCTGTGAACATAAATACTAGGTTTTATTTGTTGTGCAGTTAAATAACGTGTTAAACTGTCTTGCGCCTTGATGTCAAGTTCGTTTTTTTCGTCAAGTGGCGTATTTGAATAAATACTTACGCGGCCATTGGTGCTCACTACTTCGGTCCAATATTTTTGTTTGTTTATTTTCCAGCCAGGCTTATTAAAACTGTTGACAAATGCGTTAAATATTTGTGCACCATCTTTATCGCCATAAAAATATTGTTTGATCACAATTTTTTGTTGGCTGTTTTGTATGGCATTAAAACCAAGTAGGCTCGCAGCGTCAAGAGGCGAATTGACGTTTGCTTTTAAAAGGTTTTCTTGTAACGATGCCGTGCAAAGTGTATCAAGCATCCTATAGAGCGGACTGCTTTTATTTTTTCTAATTTCAATTAGCAATAAATTTTGAATGCTGGTATCTGTGATACTTGAAAATGCACCTGCTACATCTACCGCATCTTCAAGTGAAGGCGCTTTATCTAAATCACTTGCAAAATTGCGTATATAAGCACTTCGATCTTGTGCTGGCATATGTGCTAAAAAATCTTGCAGTGTATTGTAATTCGCAGCAATACCAATAAACTTTCTAAAATAATCTTGATGCACCGTTTCAAGTAAATGACTGGTACTAGCGCTGCCTAATTTTTTTATAATGAGTGGATAAACACCAGCTACAAAACTAGAAGTGTATAATTCGTCGGCACCTAAAACAGCAATATAATAAATCTCTTGCGGTGTTAAATTTTCTAATTTTTTAAACCGAATATTGATCGCCTCCGTTTGGTGTAAACCATTGATATCATTGACGTACAACTCCATTACACGGCTTTTAAGTTTTGATAAAAGCGCTGCTTCAGCAACGAGTGAGTTGCCTTCTATTTTTCTTTGCACTTGTGAAATTCGTGTGTGCACTAATAGTTTAAAATAATTTTGGGCCTGGTCTTCGGTAACAAGGGGTGTAATGGTATCAATACTCATTCGTTTGGTATACAGTTCATCTAAGAACGGAAAATAATAGCGTCCCGTTTTCATAAATGCAAGCCTGCCAATCCATTTAACAAGTGGATGATTGATGGACTGAATTTTTTTTCCCAGCGCGCTAGAGGCTGCAGCATAATTGTATACCATTTCTGCATTTTCAAATGCAGCTTTAATGAGTAAACTATCTGCGTATCTATTGGTTGAAATTTCAGATCCTTGTTTATCTAATATTTGTAAAATTTGATCAGGACTATTTTGACAGCTTTTCAAAATCAGTGCATCCCTAGCTGCCGCATAACCAATATTATCTTTAAAACTTCCTGTACCAATGATAATATTACCGGTGGTTATACTTTGATTGTCAATAATGGAACTTATATTGAGTCCTCTAGCACTGAGGCGCATGGCTTCGTTAAAAGCGCGTATACAGCCAACAATTTCTGACGCATTTATTTTATTTAATTTGATTTGTGTGTATAATTCAAATAATAAATCATTGACCCCACGTAGCCACTTAAATTTTTCATTGTCTGTTTTAACCGCCGCAGACTCTACCCATTTTCTGCTGTCCTCAATAATCCAGTGAATTTGATTTTTTGTTATTGAATCGACTGCCGGAGAAAGTAGGCTGGTTAGATCTTTTTCGGACCTTACAATATAGTCGTGACTTAACTGCCGGATGGTAGGGATGGGCGGCATTTCGTTTTGCGCTTTTACCAAATTGGTACTTAGGCAAGCGCTCCAAACAATCGCAAAAAGCCATTTGCTCAACCGCAAAGGCGCCGCTGTAGATATGTTACCCTTATTTTTCATGGTCGAATCTTGTAAAAATACAACCTTATAGAGCAGTTAAGGCCTTATTTTGTTAAAGTGGCCTTAAAAGGCTTAACAATTTCATAATACCCCTAAAAGATTACTTTACCAATCTTTAAAATTAAATTTGTATAAATTATATCTCTTTTATGGCTGCTGCCTCTAACAAAAAAATATTGATTGCCGACGACGAACCCGATATTTTAGAAATAGTGGGCTATAATTTACAAAAAGAAGGCTACGAAGTGCATACAGCAAAAAATGGAGACGAAGCGGTTGATTTAGCCAAAAAAATAAAACCAGATTTACTCATATTAGATATTATGATGCCCAAAAAAACGGGTATCCAGGTTTGTGAAATTTTACGCGCACAAGCAGCATTTAAAGAAACGCTCATTATTTTTTTAACCGCCATGAGTGATGAGTCGTCGCAAATAACAGGACTCGAAATAGGCGCAGACGATTATGTGAACAAGCCCATTTCTCCAAAAGTATTGGTAAGCCGTGTAAATGCTTTATTTAGAAGGGTATTACCTAAAGAAGCATCCAATATTTTACATTTTGGTTCTATGCAAATTGATTCGGTGAAATTTATGGTTACTATTGGTGGCGAAGAAAAGGTACTCGCAAAAAAAGAATTTGAACTTTTACACTTACTAGCTTCCAGACCTGGGCGCGTATTTTTACGCAACGAAATACTTTCTCAAATTTGGGGTAACGAAGTGATTGTTGGTGACCGTACCATTGATGTGCACATCAGAAAAATTCGTCAAAAATTAGGGATTGATTGCATTACCACCGTTAAAGGGGTCGGATATAAATTTGATTTACCTTAATTTGCATCATGAAAAACCTTTCCATTCAGCAGTTGGCAGCCTTTGCTGCAGCCATCATTGCCATTAGTTTTTCTAGTATTATAGGGTTTATTTACCATAGCTGGTTTCAGTTTGGTGTTACATTTTTTATTGCTGGCATTGCTTCTTATTTACTCATCCGTTATATTTTTGAAATTTTCGTTAACCGAAAAATCAAACTTATTTACAAACTCATTTACCAGACAAAAGCAACAAAAAGGGAAGAAACCTATTTTAAATATATTTTACCTAAAAAAGAGTTGGATGAAGTAGGGGAAGAAGTGGTGCAGTGGGCTGAGCAGCGAAGTGCCGAAATCGAGCAACTTAAAACCAACGAAAACTACCGCAAAGAATTTTTACAAAATTTATCGCACGAAATCAAAACGCCCATTTTTGCTATTCAGGGATATGTAGACACATTATTAGATGGGGCACTTGAAAATCCTGAAACAGCCGTTCGCTTTTTAAAAAATGCGTCTAAAAATGTTGATCGGATGGTGAATCTGGTAAAAGACCTTGACGAAATTGCTAAACTCGAAATGGGTGAACAGCCACTTAATAAATCTTCTTTTTTTATACAAGATGTCATCAAAGAAGTGTTTGATGCCTTGTCAATCAAAGCGGCCAAACAAAATATTAGTTGCAGTTTCAAAAAAGGATCTGAGGGACAAACCATGGTATTTGCCGATAAAGAAAAAGTACGCCAAGTGCTTAATAATTTAGTGGTTAACGCATCTAAGTACGGAAAGCAAGATGGATCCATTGTGGCAAGTGTTTATAAAACAGATGAAGACCATGTGCTCATCGAAATTAGTGACGATGGTATTGGAATTGCCGAAGAGCATTTGCCGCGTATTTTTGAACGTTTTTATAGAACCGATAAAGGACGCAGCAGAGACGCTGGTGGCGCCGGTATTGGACTTGCGATATGCAAGCATATTATTGAAGCACATGGTCAAACGATTCATGTACGCAGTAAATTAGATATTGGAACTACTATTGGTTTCACACTCGCGACAAACGCATAATTCTTTTTCTATATTCCCGATCTCTGCCTAATTTGCAGGTATAATACGCGTTTAAAATGGCAAAAATTTTAGTAACAGGTGGTTGTGGTTATATTGGTTCTCATACCATTGTAGATTTATTAGCAAATGGCTTTGATGTTATCTCTATAGATAACTTTTCTAGGTCTTCAAATTATGCAGTAGCAGCCATAGAAAAAATTACAGGAAAGCGTATAAAAAATTACGAAGTAGATTTAAAAAACTTTGATGATACATTAGCGGTTTTTCAGGAAAACCCCGACATCGCTGGTATCATTCACTTTGCAGCGTATAAAGCAGTGGGCGAATCGGTGCAGGAACCTTTATTTTATTATGAAAATAATATTGGTTCTTTGGTAAACATTTTAAAATGCGTCCAAGAATTTGATATTCCTCATTTGGTATTTTCGTCGTCATGTACCGTGTATGGTAACCCTGATGCCTCACCAGTCACCGAAAATTCGGATGTTAAAAAAGCGGAATCACCCTATGGCGCTACCAAGCAAATGGGTGAAGAAATATTACAAAACATAGCTGCTGCAGGTGGCGCAAATGTTATACTGCTCCGTTATTTTAATCCAGTTGGTGCACATCCATCTGCACTGATTGGTGAACTTCCTATTGGTCGTCCACAAAATTTAGTGCCTGCTATTACACAAACTGCCATTGGAAAACTTCCAAAAATGATGGTGTATGGCAATGACTATCCTACCCGTGATGGTAGTTGCATTAGAGACTATATCCATGTTTGTGATATTGCCAGTGCACACACGCTTGCGTTACAATATTTATTAGCAGATAAAAATGCGGAGGCCTGTGAAGTATTTAATTTGGGCACAGGCAATGGTATTTCAGTGCTCGAAGCCATCACTACTTTTGAAGCAGTAAGCGGCACTACTTTAAATTATGAAATTGGTCCGCGCAGGGCTGGAGATATTGTGGCTATTTATGCCAACAATGAAAAAGCCATTAGTAAACTTGGTTGGAAAATTAATTACACTATTGAGGATATGATGCGCACGGCTTGGGCTTGGGAAAAAGAAGTACAATTAAAAGAATCGATTGCAAAAAACTAGTTTATTGCACCAGCATTTTTTCGGCGTTTTCAGCCATTTGTAATGCTTCAATAAATTCTTCAATTTCACCTCCAACAACAGCGTCTAAATTGTACGATGTTAAACCAATACGGTGGTCTGTAACCCTTCCCTGTGGCCAGTTGTAGGTTCTTATTTTAGCACTTCTATCACCAGTACTCACAAGTGTTTTACGTCTGGTAGAAATTTCTTCTTCTTGTTTGCGTACCTGTTCTTCGTATAATTTAGTACGAAGCATATTCATGGCTTTTTCACGGTTGCCAAGTTGTGATCTTTCTGTTTGACAAACCACCACAACGCCTGTAGGAATATGCGTTAAAAAAACTTTTGTTTCTACTTTGTTTACGTTTTGTCCACCCGCACCACCACTTCTCGCGGTTTCCATTTTTACATCACTCTCTTTTAATTCAAAATCCAATTCTTCTGCCTCCGGCATTACTGCAACTGTTGCAGCGGATGTATGCACACGACCCTGGGTTTCTGTATTGGGAACACGTTGCACACGGTGTACACCACTTTCAAATTTGAGGGTACCATATACGTCTTCTCCAGTTACTTCCAGTATAACTTCTTTGTATCCACCAACAGTACCTTCACTTTCACTAACCACAGCTGTTTTCCAACCTTTTTTAGCGCAGTAGCGTAAGTACATACCTAATAAATCACCAGCAAATAAACTGGCTTCATCTCCACCTGTTCCTGCTCTGATTTCTAAAATGGCATTTTTATCATCCTGTGGATCTTTGGGTATCAATAGTTTGGTTAAAAGAGCTTCTAGTTCCTCTTTTTTTATTTCTAAATCAGGTAATTCCATTTTAGCCAACTCCCGCATTTCTTCATCACTGCTATTTTGACTCTCTTTCGCAAAACTGTAATCGGCAAGCACACGAACATAGGCTTCGTAGGGCTGTACGATTTTTTCTAAAGAACGGTACTCTTTACTGTATGCTCCAAACTGTTTTTGGTCATTGATAATTTCCGGGTTGGTAAGGGCAATGCCAACTTGGTCAAAACGGGCTTTTATGGCTTCTAACTTATCGAGCATAGGGTATTGTAGTTCTTATTGGAGGGCAAATTTACGTTATTCAGGTGGAGATTTTCAACCTAAATGAGCCTAAAGAATACTTATCTTCCCGTATAATTTTGTGTATATGCCTCATAAACTCATTTCATTCCTTGTTTTTACTGTTTTTTTAGCCTTTTCAGCGCAGGCTCAATTGCCTAGCCAAACTGCTGATATCTTAATAAAAAATGCCAAAATTTTAGATGGTACGGGTAATTCATGGTTTTATGGTGATATCGCAGTTAATGGCAGTAAAATAATACAAATTGGAAAATTGAGTGGCTGGACTGCTAAAAAAGTGATTGACGCAACAGGACTCGTTGCTGCGCCCGGATTTATTGATGTGCATACACACATCGAGGGCGATGAGGTAAAAAATCCGGAAGCCACTAATTTTATTTACGATGGGGTAACAACGGTTATTACAGGTAACTGTGGTTCATCGGATGCAAACATTGGTAGGTACCTGCGTAAAATTGATAGCTTACAAACATCTGTAAATGTAGCGGCACTTGTTGGACACAATGATGTTAGAAAAGCAGTGATGGGCAGGGCTAGCAGAAATCCTACCGAAGCAGAAATGCAAGCCATGGAAACCATTGTTGATAAAGCTATGCGTGATGGTGCTGTTGGCATGAGTACCGGTCTTATTTATATTCCGGGCACTTATTCTACCACCGAAGAAATTGTTCGTTTAGCAAAAGTTGCAGCAAAATATAATGGCGTTTACGCATCGCATATGCGTGATGAAGGTGATAGCGTTGTTGCTGCCATTGAAGAAGCGCTCTATATTGGTAAGACCGCAAATATGCCCGTGCAAATTTCTCATTTTAAACTAAGTGGTCAACAAAACTGGGGAAGAAGTAGTGAAACTGTTCCGCTCATTTTGAATGCACGAAAAAATGGGCTCGATGTTACTATCGATCAATATCCATACACCGCAAGTAGTACTTCATTAAGTACACTGATTCCAGACTGGGTACTTGCCGACGGCCAAGACTCAATAGTAGCAAGGCTTGCAAAGCCTGCTATCAGAAAAGAAGTAGCATCTTATATGTTAGCGCGACTTGCAAAAAGAAAACTTAAGCACTTTAGTTACCCAGTGGTTGCATACTATGCAAAAGACACAACACTCAATGGAAAAAGCATAGAAGAAGTGAATTTATTTTTAGGGAATAAGCATACTGCTAAACAGGAAGCAGAAACCATAATTCAGATGATGGAAAAAGGTGGGGCTTCCATGGTATTTCATGGCATGAGTGAATTAGATATTAAAGCCATCATGCGTTACCCATTTAACATGTTTGCCTCAGATGCAAGTATTCGTGTGTATAAAGAAGGCAATCCGCATCCAAGAGGCTATGGTACCAATGCAAGGGTATTAAAAAAATATGTGCGTGAAGAAAATGTTATTGGTTTAGAAGAAGCAGTGCGCCGCATGACTTCACTACCAGCACAAAAATTTGGCTTTACAGATAGAGGCATGCTTCGTCAAAATTTTGCTGCGGATATTGTTTTATTTAATGAAGCAGAAGTAGGCGACAAATCCGAATATAAAAATCCGCACCAATACGCTGTAGGGTTTAATTACGTTATTGTAAATGGCGTTGTTACCGTGGATGCAGGCGTGCACACGGGTGCTAGGGCAGGAGTTGCAATCAGAAAATAATTTACATTTCTATGTGTTTCTTAAAACTAATATGGTACTCCTGAATTTGACTTGGATTTGTTGGCGTTAAGGTGAAACTAATTTTAATAGTTCCGTTTTTAGCATGGATATAATAATAACCACGCAGTTCATTTTCCGGCATAAAATTGCTTGGACCGTCAATGGGGCCAGCCTCTTCAAAAATTGATTTGGCTTCTTTTATTAAGGTCTCAATTTTATAATCATCAAAAAAGTTTTCAGCAAAAAGGTTTGATGCCGCTGCGTTTTTCCAATTTGGCAAGAGCTCCGTTAATTTTGCTTGCGCATTTTTTAATGCTTCAGATGCCGGTAAAATTCTGGGTTGTAAATCTACACTTCCCATTCTTAATATGGTATCAATAACCATGGTGTTGAGCACTGCAGTTGGAGCATACGTTACATTGGCAAGTAGTATCACGCCAAGTCCATATTCTGGAAGTATTCTCCAGTTGCTTCCAAATCCAGGAAGACCACCACTGTGCGCAATGCTTGTTCGGCCGGTACAATCTTTTAACCAACTTAGTCCATAACCATAGGCAGTACTGGTTGCACAGGCTCTACCAGAAGGGTATTTGTAGGTGGCGTTGAGACCTATAAATCTACTTGGCTGGTGCATTTCACGAATGCTGCTTCTTTTGACAGGTCCTGTTTCTGTATTGTTTCTTGGAGGCCAAGCATCTAAATGAAGCGTTACGTATTTACTAAAAGATTCAAGACTTGTTATCATGCCACCCATGGCACCATAAATACCATCATGTAATAAAGGTTCTTCTTTCCAGTTGTTGTCAATCCAGCGGTAACCGTGAGCAAGCTTTGTATCAGCAATGCTAGAAAATTCCCAACTGGCTTCCATGTTAAGTGGCTTCCAAATATTTTCTCTGATGTACACACCATAATTTTTACCTGTTACTTTTTCAATGATATAGCCAAGCATGGTAAAACCCACATTGCTATATTCATAAGATAAACCAGTAGCGGTTGAAAAATGTATCCCCTTTTTGATGAATGCTATAAATTCTTGAGACGTTTTTTCTAGCTGACGATCGCCCCAAGGATTGTCTTCTGGAAACCCTGCCGAGTGTGTGAGTAAATCTCTAATGGTGATGGGCGCGGCATCTGCCGTGAGTCCCTGATCTTTTAATTCAGGAATATACTTACTGGCTTTATCGTCTAGGTTTAATTTGCCTTCATCTCTTAATTTTAAAATGGCCATCGCCGTAAAACTTTTTGACATCGAAGCAATTCTAAACATGCTTTTACTCGTAGCAGGCGTTTTAGTTTCTACATTGGTATAGCCGCTACTCTTTGTATAGACTAGCTTTCCGTCAAGTACAATACCAAAACTGTAGCCAGGAAAATGGTTTTCAGCTGCATAATTTTGCACCATTTTTTCTACAACGGGAAATGCATTGCGCAGTTTTTCTAAACGATTGCTATCGTTAAAGTATGGAGGCTGATAACCCACTTGTGCCGCAATAAAAAATGGTAGCAACCCAAAAGCTGCTACCATTTTAAATATGAATAATTTATTTTGTTGCATTAATCTCTGCTTGATAGTTTACTAAGTAATCTTAAGATTTCTAAATATAACCATACTATTGTTACCATTAAACCAAAAGCTGCATACCACTCCATAAATTGTGGAGCGCCTCTTTGTGCACCTTGCTCAATCATATCAAAATCTAAAATTAAATTGAGGGCCGCAATAGCAACAATAAATAAACTAATACCAATACTAAGCGGAGAGCTATCTCTAAAAAAACTTACGTCTACACCAAATAAGCCAAGCACCCATGTAAGTAAATAAAAGATAGCAATACCTAGCATTGCACTCATGATCATCGATCTAAACTTCTCGGTAGGTTTTATAATTCTAAAGTTGTAAAGTAAAAACATAGCAACAGCTACTCCAAAAGTGAGGCCTACCGCTTGTACTACAATGCCTGGGTAAAAAGCGTCGTTAAACACTTTAGAGATAGCGCCTAAAAATAAACCTTCAAGAATTGCATAAGCAGGCGCTAGTGCTGGTGCCCAATTAGGTTTAAAAGTGATAGCAAGTGCTGTTATCAATCCGCCAATTACACCAACAATCATGAGCGTTTGCGCAAGTGAAGGGTTGTTTTGATCAATTAAGTGCCAAGTATAGCCTGCGCCAGCAATTACACCAATTAACATGAGTCCAAATTTGTTCATGGTGCCTCTTACAGACATGGTGCCTGTTGCATTTGCCTGTGCGTGACCGGCTTTGTCAAACATTTTTTCTGAAAGAGTAGGATTTCCTGATTCAAATAGTGCCATGGTTGTTTAAATTTTGTTACCCAAATATACAATAAGATTTATTTTAATAATCGCCTCTTTTCAAGACTTTAACAGTTAAAAAACCATTTGTTTCGTCCTTAGTAAATTGTAACTTTACCGCATAATAGAAGCTCATGGAAAAGAAGGAAACTTTACTGCAAGACGTCGTGATCAAATTTGCTGGTGACAGTGGCGACGGCATGCAATTAACAGGTCAACAGTTTACCAATAACACCGCGTTACTTGGTATTGACCTGGCAACTTTTCCAGATTTTCCTGCCGAAATTCGTGCCCCTATCGGCACCCTTCCAGGTGTGAGTGGATTCCAATTACGTTTTTCGAGTGACCGTGTTTTTACACCAGGAGATGATTGTGATGTGTTAGTTGCCATGAACGCCGCTGCTTTAAAAGTAAATTTAAAAGCCATTAAAAAAGGCGGAAAAATTATTGCCAACGTAGATGGTTTTGACGCAAAAAATTTACGCTTAGCCAATTACCCAGATGGCGTGAACCCCTTAGAGGACGGCAGTTTGGAAGGTTTTGAACTTATAAAAGTTGACGTTACTAAACTTACCCGTGAAGCATTAAAAGACTTTACCGATTTAGGTACCAAAGAAAGAGACCGTGCAAAAAACATGTTTGTGTTAGGTCTTATTTATTGGATGTACAATAGAAATTTAGACAACACGATTACTTTTTTAAATGAAAAGTTTGGTAAAAAAGACACCATTCTTCAAAGTAATATTAAAGTGTTGCAGGCTGGCTTTAATTATGGCGACACTACCGAAACTTTTTCGAGTCGTTACCGTGTAGAAAAAGCTAAAATGGTACCCGGAACATACCGCAGTATCATGGGTAATCAGGCCCTTTCGATGGGCTTAATTGCAGCTAGTGAAAAATCAGGGTTATCTATTTTTTTAGGGACGTATCCCATTACACCTGCTTCCGACATTTTACACGAATTAAGTAAGCACAAGGCTTTTGGGATAAAAACATTCCAAGCCGAAGATGAAATTGCCGGCATATCGGCAGCCATTGGCGCTAGTTATGGTGGTTCTATTGGAATAACCACTACTTCAGGGCCTGGTATGGCACTTAAAACAGAAGCGATGGGCCTTGCTGTGATGCTTGAAATTCCACTTGTTATCATTAATATTCAGCGTGGTGGTCCATCAACCGGACTTCCTACCAAAACAGAGCAAAGTGATTTGTTGCAAGCTTATTATGGCAGAAACGGCGAATGCCCCATGCCCATTATTGCATCTTCAACACCCAGCGATTGTTTTGATGCAGCCTATGAAGCAGTGCGTATAGCTGTGCAACATATGACGCCGGTTATTTTATTAAGTGATGGATATATAGCCAATGGCGCAGAGCCTTGGAAGTTTCCGGTTGCCGCAGACTTGGCACCGATTCAAGTAAGTTTTAAAACAACACTTGACGAAGGTGAAACCAAGTTCATGCCGTATAAAAGAGACGAAAAGTTAGTTAGACCATGGGCCGTTCCTGGCACAGCGGGTTTTGAACACCGTATTGGTGGCATCGAAAAGCAGGATATTACGGGTAATGTAAGTTACGATCCGGAAAATCACCAGCATATGGTGAACACCCGTCAGGCTAAAGTAGATATGATTGCAGATTATATTCCACTACAACAATTAGATAGTGGTCCGGAAACCGGAAAAGTATTGGTATTAGGTTGGGGTTCTACCTATGGTGCCATTAAAACAGCTGTTACAGAACTTCAAGCAGCAGGACATGCAGTTAGTCATGCACATATTAAATACATGCGTCCGTTCCCTAAAAATTTAGGAAGCATCATTGCAGGATTTGATAAAGTATTAATTCCTGAAATCAATAATGGTCAACTTATAAAAATAATAAGAGACCAGTATTTAGTAGATGCAAAAGGGTACAATAAGGTAATGGGTATTCCTATTACCAAAAGTGAGATTATTGATACCGTTTTAAAAATGTTGTAAACTAGTCTTTGTTGCCTGCCGAAAATATTTGATCTACAGCGCCACCAAGCATTGGAAATTTTTCTTTTACAAAACCTGCAATGGTTGCAATGGCTTGCTGTGCTTGCTCTGGCGTTAACGATGCTTCTTTAACTAAGCGTTCTACTAATTCGTTCATATCAATTTGTTTTAAGCAACTTTTAGAGAACTCAGTTTGCTCTTGCTAAACTTTTGTTCTGCGTAATCAAGGGTTACAATAAATTTTTGCGTGTCTGTTCCTGGAAGTTCAAACATGGCGTCGGTTAATATACTTTCGCAAATACTTCTAAGGCCTCTTGCGCCAAGTTTATATTCCATGGCTTTGCCAACCATAAAATCAAGCACTTCTTCTTCTATAATAAGTTCAATGCCTTCTAGTTCAAATAAACGTTTGTACTGTTTGAGTAACGAGTTTTTAGGCTCTGTTAAAATACTGCGTAAAATTCCTGCATCTAGTGGCTCTAAGTGTGTTACCACTGGAAGTCTTCCTAGTAATTCAGGAATCAATCCAAAGCTTTTTAAATCCTGCGCATTGATAAATTGCAGTAAATTTTTTCTGGCATTTTCCTGCTCATCTTTATTTACGCTAAAACCAATGGCATTGGTATTGATACGTCTAGCAATTACTTTATCGATACCATCAAAAGCGCCACCACAAATAAATAAAATATTTTTAGTGTCTACCTTGATCATTTTTTGTTCGGGATGTTTACGTCCACCTTGTGGTGGTACGAGTGCTTCGGTGCCTTCCAACATCTTTAATAAACCTTGTTGTACACCTTCGCCACTTACGTCACGCGTAATAGAAGGGTTGTCTCCTTTGCGCGCAATTTTATCAATTTCATCTACGTATACAATGCCTCTTTCGGCGGCTGCTACATCGTAATCACAATTTTGTAATAAACGCGTAAGCATACTTTCAACGTCTTCACCTACATAACCCGCTTCTGTAAAAACAGTGGCATCTACAATCGCAAACGGAACATTTAAAAGTCTTGCGATGGTTTTAGCAAGTAAGGTTTTGCCCGTACCCGTTTCGCCTACCATAATAATGTTGCTCTTTTCAATTTCAACATCATCAGCTTGTGGCTTTTGTGCCACACGCTTAAAGTGATTGTATACCGCTACCGATAAAATCTTTTTTGCATCGTCTTGACCAATGATATACTCATCTAAAAACTTTTTTATCTCTAATGGCTTACGCACATTGAGTTTGAAGTTTCCTTTGTCGCCCTCTTTTTTAACCGTCACTTCTTGTGCTATAATTTCTTGCGCATGCTCTACACAGTTCTCGCAGATATGCGATTGCTGACCCGCAATGAGAATTTTTACCTCATCGCGGCTTCTGCCACAAAAAGAACAGGTTAATTGATTTGCTTTTGCCATAAAACGTTTGCTCCTTATATCTTTTCTAGTACACTATCCACAATGCCATATGCCACGGCTTCTTTGGCATCCATCCAATAATCACGATCAAAATCTTTCATGATTTGATCTACTGATTTGCCACAGTTTTCTGCTAAAATGCGCGCACCAATTGCTTTTGTTTTTATAATTTGTTCGGCCTGAATTTCAATATCAGCACTGGTGCCTTGCATGTAGCCACCAAGACTTGGTTGGTGAATCATTACTTCACCGTGCGGATAAATATAACGTTTGCCTTTGGCGCCAGCACTTAATAGAATAGAGCCCATGCTTGCCGCAAGTCCCATACAAATAGTAGATACTGGACTTTGAATAAGCTTCATGGTGTCGTACATGACCATGCCACTTGTTACAATGCCACCTGGACTATTGATATAAAATTTAATTTCGGCACCTGGCTTATCTGCGTCTAATAACAATAGTTTGTTTACTACTTCTTTAGCAGATTTATCATCTACCACACCCCATAAATAAACGGTTCTCTTTTCAAAGAAAAGTTTTTCCATTTTTTTCATGAGCATGCCATTATTTTCAGGCTTGTCTTCTTTTACACTTTCTTCCTCGTCGTTCATGAGGTAAGGATTTACAATATATTTTAAGTCTGTCATGGTCTTATTATTTATTT
>JACCDL010309160.1_pt1 | contig 24589 bp, 23 predicted proteins | sample 7441931 | NCBI WGS metagenome assembly JACCDL01 (sample SAMN15323437, study PRJNA562643) | freshwater metagenome | isolation source: river surface water | place: USA:Blue River Watershed | collected 2017-08-16 | reverse complement strand
TTAAGAATCAGGTGGAGCAACATAAGCTCTCCGGACCATCAGGTTCAGTGAAAAAACGAGTAAAACGCAAAATATTAAAGTTAGCGAAACGCGTACATCGGGCGCTACCAGAAAGAATTCGAACTAAGGCAAGAAAATTTTCAGATAAATCAGGAATCACTGGTGCTTTAACAACTGATTCGCATAACGGGCTTGTCTCCTCAGAAGTAAAGTCCATGTTGCACTTGGCTCGAACTGGAAAGAGCAAAGAATTCAATGAAACGTTTGATGCCTTTCGGAGAGGAAAAATTCCTACCTCTTCTGAGAACAGAATGATCTCAGCTGCTCTAAGTTTTTTAAATTACTCTTCGCAACCATCAGAGTCTGTAATTAAACTCTCCTGGTGGTGCCACCCATACCCAGGAAACTTCGGAGATTGGCTGTCCCCGTATTTGTTCCACAAATATGCTCGGCAACGAGTCGAGCTTCAGCCCCTTGGAGAAGCAACAAAATCTCCACACTTAATTTCCGTTGGATCCATTGGTCGCTTTGTCAAAAGAAGTTCAATAGTGGTGGGTACTGGAGTGAGTTCGAGTGAATTTCCACTAGATCCTGGCGCCAAATACTTCTCTTTACGTGGACCTCGCACCGCTGATATTTTGCGGAAATCAGGCGGTCCCGTGGTGGATAGTTTCGGAGATCCCGCGTTGTTGATGTCGAGAATTTACCCAATCATTCGCGCAGAAACCAATGGGCGGATTGCATTTATTCGCCACCATTCTCACAGAGCGCTTCCCATCAAATTACCGGAGAACTTCGAGGAGTTAAGCGTACTAAAATCTCACTCAGCGCAGATAGAAGAATTATTGATTGCTTTGAACCATTACGATTCGGTCGTTACGAGTGCTATGCACGTTTTTATTGTTTGTCAGTCCTATGGCATTCCTGTCAGTTTGGTAACTTTCCAAGGTTTTGAAAGCGCAGTGCATGGAGATGGAATTAAATACGTCGATTATTGTGAGGGAGCAGGAGTCTCTACCGTAATACCAAACGTAATTCCGTTAGATCTAAGAAAAGTTACATTTGAGGATATTTTATCTACTGAGAGAATTTCTGAAGAAAAAATGAATGAAGTTGAAATGACTCTAATAAATGCAATTGATCACTATTCTATGGTTACTGAGAGAATATCCGTCAATTGAATTATCTTATAAAAAATTTAAAGATATCACTCAATAATCTCTTTCCAAGAAAAAGAGATAAAATTCGTTTTCTGATTTTAACTGTTGTGGCTTCATCTATTTCAATTTTGGAACTTGGTTTAGCCAAAATATTCTCTGAGATAATATTGAGCACAAATGGCACCGATAAAACATTTTTTCCTTTAATCGCGCTATTTGTACTTCTAAGTATCATCGCAAAATTGATCACGTTCGCGCAGAAAACCCGTCGCATTGGCCTATTTAGCGAAGCTCTCGGAGATGAGAATAGCGAGAAGAATAGTAATGCTTGGAATCTTACTCTTAGTCTTGAATTTTCAAATATCTTTGGTCATCTTCTGCAGATAAGTCTGGTCACGTTCTTTGTATTTCTTCTTTCACCAAATTTTGGCGTCATAATCTTCGCAAGCTCGATCTTATCCATTTTTATTCTAAGCAATCTTTCGCGAAAACAAGAGGCATATCAAACTAAATTTTTCAAAACTCGATACACCAAGTACAAAGTGAGCAGTAAAACCAGAGTACTCACACGCGTGAAAAGTGCAGAGATTGGTGCCTTATCTTCTGGCATTATCAGTTTGGCGACGCTCATCGTTTTGATTTATTTTCACCACCAAAACTTGATTACAACTGCTGATTCCATTGTGAGTTTTTTTGCAATCCGACTATTGGGAAGTAATTTGAGCGCTTTATCTAGTTCGCTTATGAGATATGCCCGCGCTTTGGTTTATTCATCCTTTGGTATGGCTCGATTAACCCAAAATTCACTTGCTAGTGAAACTCTTGAATAGTGGGTCGGATAAATTCAAAGTTGGCAAACCGTGAGTTGAGCTGGCTTGAGTTCAATTCAAGAGTTTTACAGCTTGCTGAGAATCCTGAGTTGCCACTTATTGAACGGGTTAGATTTCTCTCTATCTTTCACTCGAACCTTGACGAGTTTTTCATGGTGCGGGTGGGAACGCTTTTGCGAAGAATAGATTTGGGTTATGAATATGATCAAGATGCAGATCTTTCCAATTCACAACTCCTAAGCAAAATCTCGCATGAGGTTAATGAGTTTTCCAGGAGGATTGAAGAGCTTTATTTTGCGGATTTGTTGCCCAACTTGAAAAAACATGGAATTTCCATAACCCACTATCAACAATTATCGAAAACGGAACGTGTTGAATTAGATAGATTTTTTGATGAAAAAATTTTTCCGGTATTAACGCCTTTGACTGTAGATCCATCGCACCCTTTCCCACATATTTCAGGTTTATCATTGAATTTTGGAATATATGTTAAGTACAAAGGTGAACAGAAACAATTTGTTCGTTTGAAGATTCCTCCAAATTTTGCGCGCCTGTTCCCTTTTCAAACTCCTGAGGGGCTTGTATACATTTGGCTTGAGGAGATTATTGGGGCGAATCTATCAAAACTTTTCCCTGGAGCCACAGTTGAGGAATTCTTTTTATTTAGGGTGACGCGTAACCAAGATCTTGAAATTGATGATGAAGAGAATGAAGATTTGTTAGCACTTATGCAGGAGGAGCTAGAAAAAAGACGTTTTGGTGATGTTGTACGACTAGAGGTAGAGAATGTTTATGATGAGAAATTACTTCTTAATCTAATTGAAGAGTTCGAACTTAATAATATTCAGATCTATAAATCTGGCACTCCTCTTGCCCTGGTATCGCTGGCTGAGGTCTGTTCGATAGATTTACCAATGCTGAAGTTCTCGCCTTTACAGAGCGTTACTCATCCCCAATTGATCGGGCTAGATGATGACGATCCCGAAAGTTTCTTTACTAGACTTCGGAATGGCGAAATATTGCTGCACCACCCCTATCAATCATTTTCTACTTCAGTAGCTAGATTTGTTGAATTGGCTGCTCGTGACCCCAAGGTTCTGGCTATCAAACAGACTCTGTATAGAACTTCAGGTGATTCACCAATCATGCTTGCACTGATAGAGGCAGCCAAGGCCGGCAAACAAGTCCTTGCTGTGATTGAAATTCGAGCAAGGTTTGATGAAACAGCCAATGTTAGATGGGCTCAAATTCTCGAGGATGCTGGCGTCCATGTGGTGTATGGAATTCTGGGATTGAAAACGCACGCCAAAGCTTCCTTAGTGATAAGAGAGGAAAATGGGCATCTACGGAGGTATTCGCACATCGGTACGGGTAATTACAACCCGCGAACAGCTCGAATGTATGAAGATCTAGGTTTACTCAGTGCTGATGAACTTTTGGGACGGGATCTGACCACGCTTTTTAATCAACTTTCAGGATTTGCACCAGAGGCTGAGTATTCGCGTCTACTTATTGCTCCAAAATATCTGAGAGAGGGAATTCTTCTTCGGATTAACAGAGAGGTTGAAAATCATTTAGCAGGTAAAACTTCTCGAATTCGAATGAAATTAAATTCAATTGTGGATCCAGAGGTAATCAACGCGTTATATCGAGCAGCAAACGTGGGAGTGCCAGTTGAGATGAGTATTCGTGGTATCTGCTGTATCGATTCTAGATCGGTTGAGATCGCTGCGAGGCTTAAAGTTAAATCATATCTAGGTCGTTTCTTAGAGCATTCACGAATTTATAATTTTTACAATGATGGGAATGAAGAATTCTGGATCGGCAGTGCGGATATGATGGATCGAAATTTGAACCGTCGCATTGAATCTTTAGTCAATATTCAAGACCCTCAACATAAGTTGTATCTGGAAAATATGTTAAATGAAATGTTCTCTGAAAAGTATAAGTCATGGTCTTTGGATTCAAATAACCATTGGCAATTTGATTCGGCGACCGAAAATGGAGAAATTCGACATGATTTTCAAGAGTGTTACATCAAGGAGGTTTGCAGATGATAAAAGGTGCAGGCGTAGTTCTATGGCGCGAACGAATGCCTTTGTCTTTAGAGGTCGCCCTGATTCATAGACCTAAGTATGACGATTGGACTTTCCCAAAGGGCGGTGTCGAAATAGGGGAGGATTTAATTCAAGCTGCTTTCCGAGAGTGCATTGAAGAGACCGGCATTAAACCTGTTTTTGGGCCATATATTGGTGAGGCAATTTACAAGGAAAGCGGCGAAAAGAAGGTAGTCAATTATTGGATGGCACGAGAACAAGCTACTTCGCATGCCTTCCAGGCTAATGACGAGGTTGATCAATTACAGTGGTTGGGTATAAAAGAGGCGAGACATTTTCTAACTTACGATACCGATCGTGAGATTCTTTCGAAATTTGTGAAATTGGAGCGACACGTAAAAACTTTGATTTTTCTTCGACATGCTAAGGCGGTAAAGCGCGATGAATGGTTCGGGGAAGATTCAGATCGCCCCCTTGCACATCTTGGACAGCTCCAGGTAGCAAAGCTGCCTCTGTTTTTCAAACCTTTTGGAGTAGAGGAGGTGCACACCTCGGATGCTCAACGTTGTATTGGAACCGCTGGTCCATTAGCAGAAAGTTTGCGAGTGGATTGTAAAGTCACTCCAAGCTTAAGTGAAGATATTTTCGAAAAGGATGACAACATAGCAATTGAATATATTCAACAACTGGTGAAATTCAATAAATCATCGGTGGTGTGTAGCCATAACCCAATTTTTCATGAGATGCTCTTAGCATTTGAGAATTCTCGGGAATTCAGCAAGCAACTACTGAGTTTGAAACCTGCAGAAAGCTGGATTGTGCATTTCTCGGGCATTCGCATTACATCAGTGGATTCAATTTCTGCTCCAGCAATTGAAGGATTTTAACTTAGCCAATCCATCCGACGCAGAACTATTCCCTCCCGCAATGCCCATGGGCAAGTTTGTATCAGCGAAAGATTAAATTGCGCCATCACTTGACGGGCGACTAGAGCCCCAGCAACTATTTGGTTAGCCCGAGTTTCCGAGACCCCTGGCAAGTTTTTCCGTTCTTTAAATGACATCTTGGCCAAACCATTTGCTAACTCATCCAACGATTCTTTTGTGATCCCAAAGTGTTTCTTCGGTTGAAATTCTGCGCAGAGTTTGTCAAGGGTTCTAAAGGTTTTGCTGGTACCCACAGCGATTCCATTTTTGTAATCGCTTAATGGCTCTCGCAGTGGTTTTAGTGATTCGACGATAAATTCGTCTAACTTTCGGAGACTTTTTTCAGTAAATGGATCGCCTTGCAGGAAACTCCGTGTCAGACGCCCTGCGCCAAGCATGATTGAAGAGGTATAACTTGCTGCCTCCTCTATACCTCGGGCTATCTCTAAGGATCCTCCACCAATATCGAAAACCAACAAATCTCCGACTGACCAGCCAAACCATCTGCGTGCGGCAAGAAATGTAAATTGTGCTTCTTCGTCGCCAGTTAGTACTTGTAAATCAACTCCAGTTTGCTTCTGAACTACTTCAATTACGGAATCACAATTTCCTGCCTCGCGAATTGCCGAAGTCGCGAATGCGAGAAGTTCATCGAGTTGGAGTTTTTCAGCTTCGCTTGTTGATTGCGTAATAGTCTCAAGCAGAGTTGTTATTCCTGCTTCGGAAATATTTCCTTCGCCATCGAGATAATCTGTTAATTTGATATCGTGCTTGAAACTCTTTTGGGGAATTGGTGGAGCGCTACGATGGCCGTCGATAACTTCAAGATGCACTGAGTTGGAACCAACATCGAGTACCCCTAGTCGCATTTTGTAATTATAGGGAGAAGAAAATGAAAATCGCCCCAGGAACCTGAATTAGGTAACTGAGGCGATTTTCTAAGGTTTAAGTAATTACTTACCGATTACCTTGTCAGCTTGTGGACCCTTTGGACCCTGAACGATTTCGAAATCGACTGCTTGACCTTCATTGAGGGTCTTGTAGCCATTTCCGCCGATTGCTGAGTAGTGGACGAATACATCTTGTCCGCCACCATCTACTGCAATAAAACCGAAACCCTTTTCAGAGTTGAACCACTTCACTGTACCTGTTGCCATTGAACTTCCTTCGTTATAGAAAAGAACGATCGAGAATTCCTCGTTCGTCAGTCTTCACCTGCTACAGCCTGACGAAACACCTACTGGCGAAACGGGCACTGCAAAGAATCGGACTAGGAGAAGGGTACCGCCACCTGCGCCTGGCCAGGAAATCGGAAGTGATACCGACCAGTAGCCAAAATTCCCTATGGTGAGTAGATTTTCGACCAGTTTCACACCTCTGAAGTATCGGAAGTATCGCACCTGGTGGGCTGGGGAAGGTCACATCACGGTGCACCTGCTCGGAGGTCTGTCATGAAAACGCCTGGTGTTAAGCGCGCTCTCAAAGTGAGCGGATGGTTAGAAATTTTCTCTGCCCCTAACTCGCTTCATACCCACATTCAATGGTCGCTATCAGAAGCGTTAGGTTGCGAGATTTCACTCCAATGGAATAACCAACCGCTAGTTCCTGGCAGTGGGCAGTGTCGTTTGCGCTTTACGGGAGAGCAAGGCATTGCTGGCAAACTTGCCCGCGCTCTTGCTGGTTGGCATTACCTGCGCTTTGACATTAGCGAGGAACCAAGCGTTGGCTGTGATGGTTCGCGGTACCTGGCAACGCCCGCTCTTGGTTTATTTCACGGAAGCGTTGGCGGAAGTGGTGATATCTATCTCTCCGAACATCGCGTACGCGCACTTTTAGATGGCGCTTTCCGTCAAGGACGAGATATTGAGTCAGCTTTTGAAGAAGCGCTGGGAACTCCGTGGGAAGAGGAGTTACAGCGATTTCGAATTGGGCAAGAAGGAATGCGTTGGTTAAGCGTCGCGATGTAATTTTTAGCGAATAGCTTTACAAGTTAGAGCGGGATGTTGCTATGGGCGCCACGTACTGAAGGGGCGCTCGCAAACGCTTGAGCAAGTGCGCTTCGAGAACGCGTTGGTTCGATGATTTCGTCAACAACTCCAATTTCAATAGCCCTCGCCACTCCACCTGAAATCTTCTCGTGCTCAGCGGCAAGCTCTAACTCCATCGCTGCTCGTTGATCATCAGGTAAGTCGGCAAGAATTCTTCGGTGCAACACGCGTACTGCAGCAACCGCGCCCATGACTGCAACTTCTGCTGTCGGCCATGCGAAGACCTTTGTTGCACCAAGAGAGCGCGAGTTCATAGCGATGTATGCGCCACCATAAGCTTTTCGTGTAATCAAGGTGACGCGTGGTACCACTGCTTCGCTAAATGCGTGGAGCAACTTTGCGCCCCGACGAACAACTCCATCCCACTCTTGACCAACGCCAGGTAAGTAGCCAGGAACGTCCACGACAACTAGCAAAGGCACTCCTAAGGAATCGCACATTCGCACAAAGCGTGCGGCTTTCTCTGCCGACGAAGAGTCAAGACATCCACCTAACCGCAGTGGATTATTTGCCACCACGCCAACAGTTCGCCCACTCAATCTTCCTAAAGTTGTCACGATGTTGGGCGCCCACTTTGGATGGAGCTCTTGAACATCAGAATCGCTATCGAGTAAGCCGGAAATCAATGGATGAACGTCATATGCCCGCTTATTTGATTCTGGAAGGAAGTTGGCTAGATCAATATCAGGAGTTTGGGGATTTAAAGTTCCCTGGTTACCCAATAATCGAATGAGGCGTTGGATGGAAGCAAAGGAATCTTCTTCACTCTCTGCCACGATATGGACCACACCACTTCGACGGCCATGCGGTTCGGGGCCACCTAACCGTGCCATATCTACTGACTCTCCCGTAACGCTTCGGACTACATCGGGACCAGTAACAAATATGCGACCCTCTGGAGCAAGAACGATGACATCGGTGAGCGCGGGCCCATATGCGCCACCGCCCGCTGCAGGTCCAAGAACTAATGAAAACTGAGGAATCTTTCCACTTGCCTGAGTAATCGCATTGAAGACTAAACCAAAAGCATGAAGGGATTTCACACCTTCACGTAAGCGTGCACCACCAGAGTGCCAGATGCCGACTATTGGATTCTTATGTTTCATTGCATCTGCATACGCGGCAAGAATTACCTGTGCGCCACCTTCGCCCATAGCGCCACCTTGGATTGTGGCATCCGTGGCAAATACTGTGACTCGCGTTCCTGAAACGTTGCCAAAGGCTGCAAGCATTCCTGAATCATCGCGATTGGTGATTGGAGAAAAAGTTCCTGCATCGAGAATCTTCTCAATTCGTAACTGTGGATCACGAGCATCATTTTGCTCTGAAGTTTTATCTTGCTGATTACTCATATGCCCTATTTCATCTCAAATGAAGAGAAGAGCAGCGCTACGTTGTGGCCGCCAAATCCAAAGGAGTTATTAAGCGCAGAAATTTTTCCATCTGGCAATTGTCGTGGCGTATCGCGCACGATATCTAACGTGATTTTCTCATCAAGATTTTCAATATTGATTGTCGGTGGTGCGATGCGATGCGCAAGTGCGAGAACAGTGAAAATAGATTCCAGAGCGCCCGCTCCGCCAAGTAAATGTCCTGTCATCGACTTCGTCGCCGAGACTGCAACATGAGCGGCGTTGCTACCAAGAGCATGTGCAATTGCGCCTGCTTCAGCAATATCACCAGCCGGCGTTGATGTTGCATGTGCATTGAGGTGGACAATGGTCTTGGAGTCGATGCCAGAAGAGGCGATAGCTTGCTGGATTGCTCGCGTTGCACCTGTGCCTGCGGGGTCAGGTGCAGCGATGTGAAAACCATCTGAAGTAAGGCCCTGTCCCACAACTTCTCCGTAGATGCGAGCGTTCCGCGCCTTCGCATGTTCAAGAAGTTCAAGGACCAAAATGCCAGCGCCCTCGCCAAGAACAAATCCATCGCGATCTTGGTCATAGGGACGTGAAGCGCGTTCGGGGTCATCATTACGCGTCGATAACGCTTTCATATTTGCAAAACCCGCCATTGGAAGTGGATGGATGGCCGCCTCAGTTCCACCAGCGACAACAACATCTGCGCGCCCATTGCGAATCATTTCGAACGCATAACCAACAGCCTCAGCGCCAGATGCGCACGCGCTGACCGGGGTATGCACTCCAGCGCGAGCGCCAATTTCAATTCCCACATGCGCCGCTGGGCCATTTGGCATCAACATCGGAACAGTGTGTGGCGAAACTTGTCGAGCGCCCTTCTCTTTTAACACGTCGTATGCACCGAGCAGAGTGAGAACGCCTCCGATTCCGGAGGCAATAACCACTCCAAGTCGCTCGCTAACAACAGCTGGTTCGCCCGCATCCTTCCAAGCCTCTCGAGAGGCAATCAGCGCAAATTGCTCGGAGCGATCAAGTCTGCGTATTTCGACGCGATCCATCAATTCGCTGGGTTCGGTTGCCACCGGCGCTGCAATTTTTGCTGGAATATCGGCTGGCCAATCAGCAGGTAGATGGCGAACACCGCTCTTGCCCTGCAAAAGCGCGCTCCATGTAGAGGCAACATCGTGTCCTAATGGAGAGAGTGCGCCTAAACCTGTGATGACTACCCGACGATCTGACATGGCGTTACTTACGAAGCGGCGGAAACTATGAAATTGACGGCATCGCCAACAGTTTCCATTTTCGTTACTTCATCATCAGGAATCTTGATACTAAATCTCTCTTCGGCAGCGCCAACTCCCTCGACCATACTTAACGAATCAACATCTAGATCGTCGGTAAAGCTCTTGCCCATTTCTATTGTCGCGGGATCGACTCCTGCAACCTCTTCTACTATCTCGCGAATTCCTGCGAGTACCTCATTCTGGGTTAGCGCCATTTCCTTGCCCTTTCTCGTTTTTCTGCTAGTGACTTACGGTAGTTGAACAACTTGTGCGGCATAGACAAGACCCGCACCAAATCCAATAAGTAGTGCAGTGTCACCACTTTTTATTGCGCCCTCTTGATAGAGCGCATCCATAGCAAGTGGTATCGAAGCTGCAGAGGTATTACCTGATGTGCGAATATCGCGCGCAATTGCAACGCTCTCGGGAAGGTGCATTGCTTTTGCCATGGCATCGATGATTCGCTCATTCGCCTGATGCGGGATAAACGCATCAAGTTGATCGGCTGTGATTCCCGCGGCGGCCAGCGCCTCAAGAGCAACGGGAGCCATTTGATAGACCGCCCATCGAAAAACTGTCTGCCCTTGCATTTTTATATCGGGCCAACCGATTGAATCTGGATCGCGAAGATCAACCCACGATGGTTCCATCATGATCGCTTCGCGGGCGGTGGCATCAGAGCCCCAGATCATTGGACCGATACCTGGCGTGTCAGAGGGCCCGATGATCACTGCGCCAGCGCCGTCAGCAAAAATAAATGCCGTTCCTCGATCGGTGGGATCGGTGAAATCCGAGAGTTTCTCGACTCCAACCAGGAGAACATATTCAGCAGTTCCCGCGCGAACAAGATCACTTGCGATACCTACCCCATAACAAAAACCTGCACATGCTGCAGAAATATCAAAAGCTGGAACCTTTGGCGCTCCTAATTGAAGTGCGATATCTGTCGCCGCGCTCGGTGTTTGAAAAGGATAGGTAACGGTTGCACAAATAACTGCACCAAGCTGCTCGGCAGAGATGCCAGCTCGCTCAAGTGCGCTCTTTGCCGCTGCAACCGACATGCTTACAACGCTCTCGTCTTCACCTGCGATTCGACGGGAATGAATTCCACTGCGCTCTTTAATCCATTCATCGCTGGAATCAATCGCTTCAACAATCTCGCTATTGAGAACGCTCCGACGCGGGCGATATGCGCCGACGCTCATTATTTTTGAATATCGCTCTGTTGAGGAAGATTTAATGGCCACCATTAATGAGCTCCTTGACCATGAGGATGCAAACGAGCGATTGGTTGACCTGGCGCAACAGGATCGCCATCTTCCACCATAAATTCGATAACTATTCCGCCATGATCGGAGAGTAAGTCGACGCTCTCTTGGCGATTAGAAACTTTTCCAATCACTTTTCCTGCATCAACTTCATCGCCAACCAGAACATCGCTTTGTGAGAATTTTCCCGAGAAAGGAGCAACAATCATTCGCCACGTTGGATTATCGCTCAGCTCGCTAGCAAAACCATGTCGAGCGATGATATCCATGGCAGCAGGTATATCTTCGGGAGTTTTCAGCGCCAGTGTTTCCACTCCTGGAAGCGCGCGCTTAATCAAGCCAACCAAAGTTCCAGCGGGCGGGACTTCAATGACAGCAGTGACACCAAGTTGACTCATACTCTCCATACATAAATCCCAGCGCACTGGGCGAGAGATTTGCGAAATCATCCGATCGAGAATTTCGCGCCCTGAATGAATCACTGCTCCATCTGCATTAGAGAGGACTCGGGTCCGGGGATCGCGCACGCTCACTGAGCGGGCAAGTTGAGCTAAGCGCGCGTGGGCGCTTGCCATATAAGAGGTATGAAATGCACCAGCAACCGCAAGCGGTCGAACTCGAACACCTTCCGGGGGATTTGCCTCCAGAGCGCGGAGATTCTCAAGTAGTCCAGCAGCGACAATCTGACCGGCGCCATTCTCGTTCGCTGCAATTAAATGGTGCTCTGCAATGGACTTGAGCACGAGTTCGCGCTCGCCGCCAAGGAGCGCTGACATTCCGCTCTCTACTTGAGCTGAAGCCTCTGCCATTGCTAAGCCGCGCTCGCGAACTAAAACCATTGCCGACTCTGCAGTGATTGCGCGCGCTCCGGCGGCAGCGGTGAACTCACCGACTGAATGGCCGGCAACCACGCCAACTTTTCCAAATGCGTCAGAGGGGTGCGGAAAGAGGGAGAGCGCGCCGAGTAGCCCTGCGGAGACAAGGAGCGGTTGCGCATTCTCAGTCGCTTTTATCTCTTCGCTATCAGCGGCGGTACCTAGATGGAGGAGGTCCACTCCGGCAACGGCGCTCCACCAACTGAGTAGATCTTTAGCGCGTGGTAGCTCAAGCCAAGGATTGAGAAATCCAGGGGTTTGCGCCCCTTGACCGGGGGCGACGAGAGCGAGCATTGGTTCAGGGTAAAGGGTGAAATCGGTTACTACGGAGTAATTCGTCAGGTTTTTTCAGTTACTGCTCGGTAACATAGCGGAGTAGAAGAGTAAATATCGCTGGCGGGAGCAATTTGTGAAAATTCTTGTCTGTGTCAAACAAGTACCCGATTCGTGGGCTGAGAAGAAACTTTCCCCTGGAAAAGTGCTTGATCGCGAGAGCGCCGACGCAGTGCTAAATGATCTTGATGAATATGCCGTTGAGGAGGCGCTTCGAATCGTCGAAGCTAATGGCGGAGTTGAGGCCGGGCACACCATCACGCTTCTATCTATGGGACCCGAGCGTGCGCAAGAGGCGTTGCGAAAAGGTTTGTCGATGGGAGCCGATGCTGCAATTCACATCAGCGATAGTGCACTTGCTGGCTCTGATGCGCTGAGTACCTCGCGAGTGCTCGCTGAAGCAATTAAGCGAGAGCAGCCAGATTTAATTCTAACTGGAACAGAGTCGACCGATGCTCGAATGAGCGTGATTCCTTCAATGCTCTCCGAACGCTTAGAAATGCCACATCTATCTTTTGCTGGCGAAGTTCGCGTGGATGTAGGCGCTGGCAAAGTTGCGACGAAACGAATGACTGACGAGGGCGTTGAATCGATGGAATCATCGCTGCCTGCAATTGTGACTGTAATTGAAAAAATTAATGAACCTCGCTATCCCTCATTTAAGGGAATTATGGCGGCGAAGAAGAAACCAATTACTCAGATTGGTATCGCCGACTTAGGAATATCTGCCAATGATGTGGGAAGTGGTGGCGCTTGGAGTGAAGTGAATGATTTCGCGTTAGCTCCGGCTCGTGGTGCAGGAATTAAAGTTGTCGATGAAGGAAGCGCCGGCAATGCGCTCGTTGAGTTCCTTGTTGAAAAGAGGGTGATCTAATGAGTGAAATCTTCGTTTTTATTGATCATGTCGATGGAGTTGTAGCAAAGACTGCATCAGAGTTGCTCACTCTCGCTCGCTCAATTGGTGAAGCCCATGCGGTTATTGCAGGAACGGCAACCGAACTCAACAGCGCAACTGATGTGCTCAATAAATTTGGCGCGCAAAAAATTACGCTCCTGGAGTCAGCCGAAATCAATAGCCATCCTAGCTCGGCTATCGCATCGGCTTTTGCTGATTTAGCAAAAACCAAAGGTGCGAAAGCAATCATTTTGCCATCGACAGCGCGAGGTAAAGAGATTGCTGGCCGAATGGCCGTTCGCCTTGAATCGGGAATCATTACAGACGCAGTGGCGCTCACTCCTGAATTAGTGAGCACTCAATCAGTCTTTGGCGGCTCAACAATCGTGCACGCTCGAGTTTCGAAAGGAATTCCGATTATCACGATTCGACCAAATGCCATCGAACCAGTTGAAGCACCCGGCAGCGCAAGCATCGAAAAAATTTCAGTTACAGCTTCAATCACTGCAAAAATTATTTCACGCGAACCAGCAATTCGTGGTGCGCGTCCCGAACTCTCCGAAGCGAACATAATTGTTTCTGGCGGGCGCGGCACCGATGGAAACTTTGCACCAATTGAGGAATTGGCAGATGCATTGGGCGCCGCAGTTGGAGCATCGCGCGCTGCAACTGATGCAGGTTGGTATCCACACTCCCATCAGGTTGGTCAGACGGGTAAGACCGTAAGTCCAGCGCTCTATATTGCCTGCGGAATTTCAGGTGCTATTCAACATCGCGCCGGAATGCAAACAAGTAAAACCATCGTCGTAGTGAATAAAGACCCTGAAGCTCCGATTTTCGACATTGCTGACTTTGGCGTGGTGGGCGATCTCTTTGCCGTCACGCCACAGGCCACGGCGGGAATAAAGGCGCGAAAAGGCTGATTCCATTATTCACTCTAGAATTAAGGGGTGAATTCACGAATCGACATGGAGAGCGCGTATCTCGATAATGCCGCGACTACGGCAATGTTGCCTGAGGCGCTCGAAGTTATGTATCGCGAATCTGCAAGCGTGGGAAATGCATCAAGTCTCCATGGCGCAGGTCGCCGGGCGCGCAGAGTTGTCGAAGAGTCACGCGAAAAACTCGCTGCCGCTGTAGGAGCAAAACCTCAGGAAATTATTTTTACCGCATCGGGCACCGAGGCAAACAATCTGGCAGTCAAAGGACTCTATTGGCGCGCAGGTGCCAGCAAGAGAGCAATTGTCTCGACGCCTATCGAGCATCATGCAATTTTAGATCCGCTGGAATGGTTAGAGCGCGAGCACAGCGTCACATTACATATGGCAGAAGTCGATAGTCATGGCACCACCAAAGTCGACAGCATCGCTCAATTGCTGAGCGAATATCAAAAAGAAATTTCATTTGTCACTGTCATGCATTCCAACAATGAAGTAGGGGCGCTCCAACCCGTGGCAGAGATTGCTGCAATTTCCCGTGAATATGAAATGCCTATTCACACCGATGCGGTGCAAAGTTTTGGAAAAGTTCCACTTGATTTCGGAAAACTAGGCGTGAGCGCTCTGACTATTAGCGGACATAAAATTGGCGGACCATTGGGCGTTGCTGCTCTAGTGGCTAAAAAAGATCTTGAGTTAACCCCGCTACTTCATGGTGGCGGCCAAGAACGTGACGTGCGAAGCGGAACCCTACATACTCCGGCCATAGCAGCATTTGCTACTGCAGCAGAACTTTCTCAACAGCGCCTTCAAATCAATGCAGATCGGATTAGATCGATGCGTGAACGGTTGATTAATGGCGTCACTGCTGCTGTCGACGATGTAAGAATTAACGGTGGCGAAAACACGCTCCCAGGAATAGCGCATTTCACCTTTGCCGGGGCAGAAGGAGATGCGCTTTTGCTACTGCTTGATGCTCAAGGTGTGCAATGCTCCACCGGTTCGGCATGTAGCGCAGGAATTGCGCAGCCAAGCCATGTGCTTATAGCAATGGGAATGGCACCAAAAATCGCACGCTCTTCTATTCGTTTCTCGATAGGCACAACCACTAGCGAAAAAGATATTGATAAAGCAATTTCGGTAATCAGTGAAGTGGTATCGCGAGCACGAGCGGCTGGTGTGCGATGAAAGTTATTGCGGCAATGTCAGGTGGAGTTGATTCGGCAGTAGCTGCTGCGCGCGTGGTTGATGCTGGACATGAAGTTATTGGCGTCCACTTAGCGCTCTCTGCTAACCCACAGAAATATAGATCTGGCGCACGTGGTTGTTGCACAATTGAGGATTCTCACGATGCGCGCCGAGCTGCAGACATAATAGGGATTCCCTTTTATATATGGGATATGGCAGAGGAGTTTCATGAGGGAGTAGTCTCAAATTTTCTCTCCGAATACTCAGCAGGAAAGACACCTAATCCATGTCTGCGCTGTAACGAGAAGATCAAGTTTGAAGCGGTACTTAAGCGCGCACGCGCAATGGGGTATGACGCAGTCGCAACTGGTCATTACGCAAAATTAGTTTCAAGCGAGAGCGGTCCTATGCTCTATCGAGCTAATGACGAAGGCAAAGACCAATCGTATGTACTTGCAGTACTCACTCAAGAGCAGCTCTCAGGCGCACTTTTCCCGTTGGGGGAGACCGTAAAAACTGAAGTTCGCAAAGAGGCGCAGGCGCGGGGTTTTTCGTTAGCGCAGAAACCAGATAGCCATGACATTTGTTTTGTGCCCTCAGGCGATAACGCGGGTTGGTTGCGAGATCGACTAGGCAGTGAAGTAGGAGAAATCGTTGATGAAGAGGGCGCTGTCCTTGGAAGTCACAAAGGTGCATACACCTACACAGTGGGACAACGTCGTGGACTGGGATTGACGGTCCCCGCGGATGATGGTCGTGCGCGCTATGTCTTGCGGGTAGAACCAATAAATAATCGAGTCGTAGTGGGATCGCGTGAAGAGTTAGCTATCACGGAAATTTCGGGAAATGATGTGAAGTGGTGTGGTCCGGTTCCAGAAAAAGGTGAATACCGTGGATTGGCTCAGGTTCGCGCACATGGAAAACCATTACCGTGTACCTATCGTTGGGATGGCGCGAAGTTATCTGCCTCGCTTGACGCTCCGCTTTTTGGTTTAGCTCCAGGCCAAGCGCTCGTAGTCTATGAAGGCGAACGCGCGGTTGGTTCTGCCACTATCGAATGGACACAATAGTGAGCAATATTCGCCAGCGGATGTCTGCACTGAGCGAACAGATCAGAGAACATCAGTTCTATTACTATGTTTTAGATAAACCAGTTATTTCAGATTCTGAGTTCGATAAATTATGGCGTGAATTAGTTGAACTTGAAGAGGCGAATCCGCAGCTACGCGACCCACATTCACCAACGCTGGAGGTTGGTGGCGGAATAGAGACAACGTTCGAACAGAGTGATCACCTCAAAGCAATGATGAGCTTAGATAACGTTTTTGATACGAGCGAATTCACGGCTTGGACCGAGCGGGTACTAAAAGATGTTGAAAAACCAACCTGGTTATGTGAATTAAAGATTGATGGATTGGCAATCAACCTTCTTTATGAAGAGGGAAAACTTACCAAAGCGCTGACGCGCGGCAATGGTAAGACTGGTGAGGATGTCACGCTCAATGTGAAAACTATTAAAGGTGTCCCGCATCAGTTGCAAGTGAAAAATCCACCGCGAATTATTGAGATTCGTGGTGAAGTGTACTTTCCGCTCGAAGAATTTAATGAGTTAAATGCTTCGATAGTGGAGAGTGGAAAAGTACCTTTCGCTAACCCTCGAAATGCGGCCGCTGGTTCTCTGCGACAGAAAGATCCAAAAGTGTCCGCAAGTAGGCCGCTTCGGTTACTCGTGCATGGCGTTGGATCTATTGAAGGCGCCGAATTCTCCTCGCAATCGCAGGTGTATCACGCCTTACAAGAGTGGGGTTTACCTGTTAGCTCACGAGTTGCCACGTTCGCCGACTTACAGGAAGTTAGAAGCTATATAGATAAGTATCAAGCGGAGCGACATCAGTTGGAGCACGAGATTGATGGAGTAGTTGTAAAAGTCAACGAGTTTGCGATGCAAGAAAAACTTGGGACAACATCGCGCGCTCCGCGCTGGGCAATTGCAGTGAAATTCCCACCAGAAGAGGTGGTCACGCGTTTGCTCGATATAAAGGTGAGCGTTGGGAGAACGGGTCGGGTCACTCCTTTTGCACACATGGAACCAGTCAAAGTTGCTGGCTCAACAATCACTAATGCCACATTGCATAATCAGGAAGAGGTCGAGCGTAAAGAGATTCTTATTGGAGATTATGTAGTTATTCGAAAAGCGGGTGATGTGATTCCTGAAGTTCTTGGTCCAGTTAAATCAAAGCGAACTGGTAAAGAACAGCCGTTTGTCATGCCAAAAAAATGTCCAGAGTGTGGTGCACCGCTCCGAGCCATAAGTGAGGGCGATGTCGATATTAGATGCCCTAATGCGCAAAGTTGTCCGGCACAGTTGCGGGAGCGTCTGTATTACATTGGATCTCGAGCAGCCCTTGATATTGATGTATTAGGCGCAGAGGCTGCTCAAGCGCTGCTCGAAGATGGAATTGTTAGAGATGAGAGTGATCTTTTCGACATAACGTTGGAAGATTTGATGAAATCAGATTTTTTCATTAAGAAAGATGGCAGCGCGAGTGCGATCGCAACGAGATTTATCGAAGCCCTGGAACGCGCCAAAACCCGACCGCTCTGGCGAGTGCTGGTCTCACTCTCAATTCGACACGTTGGACCGACTGCCGCACAGGCATTGGTTCGCGCTTTCGGAAGTATTCCCGCTATTTCATCTGCAGACGTCGAAAAATTATCTGCCGTCGATGGTGTGGGGCCAACCATCGCAAATGCGATTGTTGAATGGTTTGACGCTCCATGGCATGCCCAAATAGTTGAGCGCTGGCAGAAGGCCGGTGTTGTGATGATGGAAGAGCAGAAGGCGACTGATCAGCGCTTTGCTGGCCTTACCTTTGTACTCACCGGATCTCTTTCTGGGTTCACTCGCGAAGAGGCAGATGAGGCAATCGCCAGTCGTGGTGGAAAGTCGGCCAGTTCGGTTTCTAAGAAGACTAGCTATGTAGTGGTGGGCGATAGCCCAGGTTCGAAGTATGACAAGGCGGTTGAGCTTGGGGTCGCTGTTTTGGACGAAGCTGCATTTGTGAAACTTTTGGGCTCGATAGATTAGGATATTGACATGGAAATTCTCTCCGAATTGCGCGAACTTCCTGCCCCTCCGGTCTTCTTCGGTGTGGTGGCCTTCGCAATCCTCTCTCTACTTCTCTATTTAACTTTGCGAATCGATAAGGATCACTAATTCTCTCCCCAGCACTTCCAGTTGCCTTGTTTGGTGGAACATTCGACCCTATTCACAAAGGTCACATTCGCGCAGCCGAAGAAATTATTGCCCAGCAACTTGCGTCAAAAGTGATTTTTTTGCCAGCTGGTTCACCATGGCAGAAGGGTGGCAAATTAATTGCCTCGCCGATTGATCGAGCAGCTCTAGTAGCAAAAGCGATCGCGACAAATCCTAAGTTCCAACTCTCCACTCGTGAGATTGAGCGCTCAGGGGCGACGTACACCATTGATACGGTCCGGGAATATCAACAAGAGTTTCCCACTGAAGATTTCCTTCTACTTCTTGGAAGCGATGCTTTCAACGGTATCAATACTTGGCATGAGCACGAAGAGTTGCTTCAGTCGATTGATATTGTGGTTGCAATCCGACCTGGAGAGAAAGTAATCAAAGTTCCAGATGCACATGTAAGCATTATTGAATCCGAGATGTTTGATATATCTTCGACTCAGATTAGGCACGCAGCAAAGACTGGTGCAAATCTCGCGCAATTCGTTCCTGAAGTTATTGTTGATGAGGTGAAGAGAATCTATGGTACTTAAAGCAGAGACAATCTCACTGACAAAACTCGCCGTAGCAGCAGCTGACGAAAAGTTAGCGAAAGATATAGTTGCTCTCGATCTTTCTAATCAAGGAATCTTGGCTGATGTTTTTCTTATCGTCACGGGTGCTAATGATCCGCAACTGGAATCTATTTCTGACGAGATACAAAGGCAACTTCAGAAAGTGGGGGAGCGTCCCATTCGACGTGAAGGTATCGGCGGTAGTTCGCAATGGATACTTCTGGATTATGGCGATTTAATTGTGCATATTCAGCATCCTGAGGTGCGCAGTTATTATGCGCTCGAACGGCTATGGAGCGACTGTCCAAAACTAACTACTCAGGTTGGCATCGCATGAGCAAGCGCTTAATTATTATGCGACATGGCCAAACAGATTGGAATGTCGAAAATAGATTTCAAGGTCATACAGATATTCCACTTAATGCAACAGGGCGAGGACAAGTAGCGCGAGCGGCATCAATCTTAGGTACTCAAGATATTGATCACATTATCTCCAGTGATTTGCAACGCGCACTCGATACCGCTGCTGCAGTTGCATCCGTTAAAAAATTGCGAGTGCTGCCGGATGTTCGATTACGTGAAACTCATTGTGGATCTTGGGAAGGGCGAACGGGCCCAGAGATAGAAGCCAAAGATGGCGAAAATCTCGCTCGATGGTTTGATGGCGATGACATTCCTGCTGGAGGCGACGGCGAGCGGCGCAGCGATGTTGTAAAGCGGATGATGAGCGGAATAGAAGAAGGGCTTAACAATTGTCACCCGGGTCAAACGTTATTGGTAGTAACTCATGGTGGCGCAGCGCGCGGTGCGATTGGAGCTCTATTAGGGCTAGCAATAAGTGATTGGGTTGCGATCGGCGGTCTTGCGAACGCTTCATGGTCAATCGTTGAAGAGCGAAATTCTCGGTGGCGACTAATCGAACATAATTCGGGGGTCCTTCCCGAGCCCATACTCGGCCAAGAATCTTCCCAGTAGCGTTTTGGCTGGTAAGTAGCAGCAACTTTTCTTTTCATCTAGAGTTCTCATGTTTCGGGGCTGTGGCGCAGCTGGTAGCGCACCTGCATGGCATGCAGGGGGTCAGGGGTTCAAGTCCCCTCAGCTCCACGTGGCAACTCTTCCGACAATTCCCAAGCATTGGCGTAAACCGGATGCGCTTGGTGGCAAACATTTTCTTACTACTGGAGCCAATAGTGGCTTGGGTCTCGAAGTGGCACGTGCAGCTATCTCCGCAGGAGCCGATGTAACGCTTGCGGTTCGAAATTTAGAGAAAGTTTCCTCGCTTCTTCCACAATTACAGGTGGGCGCACAAGGCACAGTCGAGGTGCTCAAACTCGATCTCACTAATTTAAATGGTATTAAGGAAGCTGCCGAAAAAGTATCAAAGCAAATTGATGTACTCGTCCTCAATGCTGGAGTAATGGCAACGCCACTGCGCCATACCGACGATGGTTTTGAATTACAGATGGGTACAAATCATCTCGGCCATTTTGCTTTTGCTGGGCAACTCTTTTCCGCTCTAGTTTCAGGCGCTCGAGTGGTGAGCGTTTCGAGCATGGCTCATCGCATGGGTTCTTTTACATCAGAACTCATCATCGATCAATGCTATGGCCGAGGTGAATACAACCCATGGAGCGCATATGGCCGCAGCAAATTAGCGAATTTACTTTTCACGCTTCAACTTCATCGCCTTTCGCAATTGGGTCAACTTCCAGGAGGGAAGGAAGTGATTGCAGTTGCAGCTCATCCAGGATGGTCGGCAACAAACCTGCAGGCAGTTGGCGCCCAAATGAAGAATCAGCCAGTAATGGAGCGTGGCGCTAACGTCGTGAATAAGGTTTTTGCGCAGAGCGCTAAGCAAGGCGCGCTGCCAATACTTTGCGCCGCAACGTTCCCTGGCGTTCCTGGTGGAAGTTATTTAGGACCAGATGGATTCCTCGAAATGCGTGGCTACCCGAAATTCACTCGCGCACGTAGCGCCGCCTACGATCAACACCTTGCAGCGAAACTCTGGGACATCAGTTGTGAGCTCACTGGAGTTCGGTGGAGTTAGTTCCACTGGTGTGAACCGGTACCCTTAGCGGTATGCAGGAACGGGATGCTCGAGACACTTACGATATCCAAGGCGTCCAAGAGAAGTGGCTGCCAATTTGGGATGAGATTGCGCCGTTTCGCTCGGGGCGACCAGATGACAACCGTCCCAAAAAATATGTCTTAGATATGTTCCCGTACCCCTCAGGCGATCTGCATATGGGTCATGCCGAGGCGTATGCCCTAGGTGATGTCATCGCTCGATATTGGGTACAACGTGGATTTAACGTCATGCACCCGATTGGTTGGGATGCATTCGGATTGCCTGCAGAGAATGCTGCCATTAAAAGAAATATTGATCCGGCAGTCTGGACCTATGAAAACATCGCGGTACAGAAATCTTCTATGCGCCGATACGCATGTTCTTTTGATTGGGATCGCGTATTCAACACATGTGATCCGGAGTATTACAAATGGAATCAGTGGATTTTTCTCAAGCTATATGAAAAAGGTTTGGCTTATCGAAAAGATTCTGCAGTTAATTGGTGTCCAAGTTGTCAGACTGTATTAGCAAACGAACAGGTTGTTGCTGGACTCTGCGAACGATGTGACACACAAGTTACGAAGAAGAAGTTGAATCAGTGGTATTTCAAAATTACAGAGTACGCAGATCGACTTCTCGATGATATGGAACAACTCGAAGGTAAGTGGCCTGAAAAAGTCTTGACCATGCAGCGCAACTGGATTGGTCGATCGAGTGGCGCGAATGTGCAATTTGTCATTGAAGGACGTAAAGAACCAGTAACGATTTACACCACTCGCCCCGATACGTTGCATGGCGCTACCTTCTTTGTAGTTGCTGCTGACTCTGCGATTGCTGAGGAGCTCGCTACAAGTAGCTCATCTGCCGTCGCTAAGCAGTTCCACGAATATCTTGAGAGCGTCAAAGCGGCAAGTGATATCGATCGACTCGCTACTGATCGTCCGAAGAGCGGCGTTTTTCTGGAGCGATATGCAATCAATCCTGTAAATGGGGAGAAATTGCCAATCTGGGCAAGTGACTATGTGTTAGCTGATTATGGAACCGGTGCCATCATGGCTGTACCAGCGCATGATCAACGTGACTTAGATTTTGCTCGCGCCATGAAACTTCCAATCCGGGTAGTAGTAGATACAGGCGAAGAAGATCCTGCAGTGACCGGTGTAGCAACTGGCGGTGATGGCGCGCTAATTAATTCAGGTGCTCTTAATGGGCTTGCTAAAGATGCTGCCATTGCGAAAATCATCACTCAGTTGGAGCGTGATGGCCTAGGTAAAGCTGCGCGTAATTATCGACTTCGCGATTGGCTCATCTCTAGACAACGATATTGGGGTACTCCTATCCCGATAGTGCATTGTGAAAAATGTGGTGAAGTGCCCGTACCAGAGAGCTCACTACCAGTCACACTCCCTGCTGCAGGCTCTCTTGATCTTTCCCCGAAAGGTAAATCGCCTCTTGGCGCTGCAAGTGAATGGATTAATGTCGCATGCCCTCGCTGTAGTGGACCAGCCCAACGCGATGCTGACACGATGGATACCTTCGTTGATTCATCGTGGTACTTCCTCCGCTATGCGAGCCCGAATGAATCGGAGCGAGCGTTTAATAGCGAAGATGTAAAAAGTTGGTTGCCTGTTGATCAATACGTCGGTGGTGTAACCCATGCGATTTTGCACTTGCTCTACAGTCGTTTCTTCACCAAAGCGCTACACGACATGGGGCTTCTAGATTTCACAGAACCATTTACCCGTCTACTCAATCAGGGAATGGTTGTGATGGATGGTTCGGCGATGAGTAAGAGTCGTGGAAATCTCGTCCGTCTCTCCGATGAGTTGGCTAATCATGGGGTTGATGCGATTCGCCTTACAATGGTCTTCGCTGGTCCGCCAGAAGATGATGTTGATTGGGCTGATGTCTCACCATCTGGTTCCGTGAAATTCCTATCACGAGCATGGCGTCTAGCTGGCGATGTCACTTCTGCACCAGGTGTGGATTTTTCACAGGGCGACCTCGCCCTCCGACGTGCCACTCATAAAGCGCTCCATGATGGCGCCTTTGCTGTGGAGTCATTTAGATTTAACGTCGCCGTTGCGCGCGTGATGGAACTCGTGAATGCCACTCGAAAAGCCATCGATTCAGGATGTGGCCCGGCCGATCCGGCGGTACGTGAAGCAGCAGAGGCGATTGCTGTAATGCTCTCGCTTGTCGCACCATTTACTGCTGAGGAAATGTGGGAGCGACTAGGTCACAAACCAACGGTGGCTCTTGCTGGTTGGCCGAACGTTGATCAAGCGCTGGTGAAAGCTGAAAGCGTCACTGCCGTCATCCAGATAAATGGAAAAATTAAAACTCGAATCGAAATTGATCCCGAAATTTCCGATCAAGATTTTGAAAAGCTGGCGCTTGCTGATGAGTTGGTTGCCGCTGGAATTTCAGGAAAGAAAATTCTCAAAGTTATTGCGCGGGCGCCAAAACTCGTCAATATCGTTGTCGAAGAGTAGATGAGAGTAGGTAATTGAACTCCCTATGACTCGCATCGCAATTGTCACTGATTCGACTGCATATATCCCACCTGATTTAGCGAAGAAATTGGCGATATCAGTGGTTCCGCTTCAGGTGCAATGGAATGGCCAGACTTATGCAGAAGCTGATCCAGATGCAATTGAAGTGCTTGAAGCGTTACGCAGGGGAGAGCTAGCAACCACTTCACGTCCGAGCCCAGAACGATTTTCAGCGCTCTATCAAAAGTTAGCCGAATCTGGGGCAAGCGAAATTGTCAGCATTCATATCTCCTCGTCGATGTCGGGTACGAGTGATGCAGCTCGCCTCGCCGCCGCAGAGGTTTCCATTCCCGTGCACGTCATCGATTCGCGAACAGTTGGAATGGCTATGGGATTTGGTGTGATTGCAGCCGCCCTCGCGGCTGACGATGGTTTAACCGGAGCGCAAGTTGTCGAGATAGCGCAACGACGAATTTCGGCCACCAATATCTTTTTCTCTGTAGCAAAACTAGAGAATCTTCGGCGTAGCGGTCGAATTAGCCGTGGCGCATCTTTACTTGCGACAGCTCTTGCCATAAAACCAATACTCACTGTTGAAGATGGTCAGGTCGTGGCGCAGGAGCGAGTGCGTACCCAAGCAGGTGCAATTAAGCGATTGGAAGAGATGGCTTTAGCGGCGACCAAAAATCGTGCCGTTGATGTTGCCGTGCACCACTTAGCTGCCCCTGAGTTGGCAATTCAATTCGCAGCCAACTTGAAGTCTGTACTCTCAGGCGTCGGTCAAGTGATGATCAGCGAAGTGGGAGCAGTAGTTGGCACGCATGTAGGTCCTGGGGCTATCGCAGTTGTCATAGCGCCGCGTATTTAACCCCAACCCCAGCTATTCACAGCAGTATCGAACATTTATCTTGAAAGTTTCCTAAAACTTTACGCTGGTGCGATGTCGCCACTTATCTCTCGATTAAATGAGTCAGCTCCACTCCCTGAATTCTCTGAATTCTGTGAATTATCTCGAAAGGCAGAACTGGTCGAGATTTTAGAG
>JACCDL011412588.1_pt1 | contig 24614 bp, 22 predicted proteins | sample 7441931 | NCBI WGS metagenome assembly JACCDL01 (sample SAMN15323437, study PRJNA562643) | freshwater metagenome | isolation source: river surface water | place: USA:Blue River Watershed | collected 2017-08-16 | reverse complement strand
TTCCGCAATGTTCCTGCTCGCTTGTTGGAAGTGAACCGCAAGCAAATCAACGATTACCGCTCACGCCATGGCATGAGCAAGGTGTCATTCACGCACATCATCGCGCACGCCATTGTTCGTGCAATCTCTGACACCGTTCCCAACATGCGCAATGCATTCACGGTTGATGAAGCGGGCAAGCCAATGATCATCCGTCACCCGCATGTGAATGTCGGACTTGCAGTGGACGTTGATAAGGGTGACGGCACACGCAACTTGGTGGTGCCCGTTCTTCGCGATGCAGACACACTCGATTTCGCTGGATTCCTTGTTGCTTATGACGAGATCATCCGCAAGGTAAAGAACAACAAGCTCACGATTGCCGACTTCCAAGGCGCCAACGTGTCGATCACGAACCCCGGCACCATCGGCACTGTGCAGTCCGTGCCACGTCTAATGCCTGGCCAGGGTGTGATTGTTGGAGTGGGAAGCATTGATTACCCCGCAGAGTTCCAAGGTTCTGATGAAACCAACTTGAACGCCCTCGGCGTGTCAAAGGTGGTCACCGTCACCAGCACATACGACCACCGCATTATTCAGGGTGCAGAGAGCGGCATGTTCTTGAAGCGCGTGCATGAGTTGTTGCTCGGCGAAGATGGCTTCTACGACGACATTTTCCGCAGCCTTGAGATTCCATACCAAGCAGTGCAGTGGTCCTCTGACGTTTCTCCAATGAATCGCGAAGAAACGATGATGCACAAGCAGATGCAGGTCAGCTTGCTCGTGCGTTCACACCGTGTGCGCGGTCACCTCATCGCCGACATCGACCCATTGCGTTGGAAGGAACCAAAGCTTCCACGCGATCTTGACCCACAGCACTACGGCCTCACCATCTGGGACCTCGAACGTGAGTTCCTCACCGGCGGCGTTGCTGGCAGCAGCAAGATGAAACTGGATGAACTGCTCGGAGTTCTTCGCGATGCATACTGTCGCACCATCGGTGTTGAGTACATGCACATTCAGGACACCGAAGAACAGCGTTGGTTGCAGTCGAAATTGGAAGGTGTCACCTTCACGCCAACACTCGATAAGAAGTTGCGCATCCTCGAGCGTCTGAATGCGGCAGAAGCATTCGAAAAGTTCCTCGCTACTAAGTACGTGGGCACCAAGCGTTTCGGTCTCGAAGGCGCAGAGTCAATGATTCCAATCATCGACGAACTTCTCTGTTCATCGGCTGACGACGGCATGCACGGCATGGTCTTCGGTATGCCACACCGCGGACGTCTCAACATGCTCGTGAACGTGATGGGTAAGGACTACAAGCAGCTCTTCAAAGAGTTCGAAGGCCACGTGAGTGCAGACTCTGTGCAAGGCAGTGGCGACGTGAAGTACCACCTTGGTGCTCACGGCTCCTATGTTTCCGCAAACGGCAACTCCATCGATATCGAGCTTGCTGCAAACCCCAGCCACCTCGAGACCGTCAACGGAATCGTGTTGGGCATGGTGCGTGCAAAGCAAGACAGCATTCAGCCTGCAATGGCATACAGCGTGATTCCAGTACTCATGCATGGCGACGCAGCATTCGCTGGCCAAGGAATTGTGTACGAAGGTCTCGCGATGAGCGACATCAATGGTTATCGCGTTGGTGGAACTATTCACCTTGTTGTGAACAACCAGATTGGTTTCACCACGTCTCCACAGTTCGCGCGTTCATCGATCTACGCAACCGATGTTGCAAAGACAGTGCAGGCACCAATCTTCCACGTGAATGGTGATGACCCAGAAGCATGTGTGCGCGTTGCCCGACTCGCATACGAATACCGCCAGAAGTTCCACAAGGACGTCGTCATCGACATGGTGTGTTACCGCTTGCACGGCCACAACGAAGGCGACGATCCGAGCTACACGCAGCCACTCATGTACAAGGCGATTGCTGAAAAGCGCAGTGTCCGCAAGTTGTATGTCGAGCACCTCGTGAAGCGTGGCGACATCAGTCTTGAAGTTGCTGAACAGACATTGCAGGACTACCAAAGCAAGTTGCAGTTGGCATTGGACGAGACTCGTTCACACGCGCCTGAAAAGGTGAAGGTGCCGAAGCCGCCAGCGCCAATCGGAGTGTTGCCTCCCGCAAACACAGCAATTAGCAAAGAACTTGTTGAGCGCATTTTCTATCAACTCACCAATTACCCCGAGGGTTTCAACACTCATCCAAAGTTGGTGCGTCAGTTCGAAGCACGCGAGAAGGCATACCAGACTGATGGTGACTTTGAATGGGGCGTCGGCGAAGCACTCGCGATTGGATCATTACTGTCCGAAGGTTTCGACGTTCGTCTCGCCGGCGAAGACTCTCGTCGCGGAACCTTTAGTCATCGTCATGCATCGCTCGTCGATGTCGAGAACGAGCAGACGTTCCTTCCGTTAAAGCATGTGCCAGGCGCAACGGGGCGCTTCTGGGTTTATGACTCTTTGCTGTCTGAATATGCGACTCTTGGTTTTGAGTACGGCTATTCATACGCCAACCGCAATGCATTGGTGATGTGGGAAGGCCAGTTCGGCGACTTCGTCAACGGCGCTCAAATTGTCATCGACCAGTACATCGTTGCTGCAGAAGACAAGTGGAAGCAGGAGAACGGTCTTGTCATGTTGTTGCCTCACGGCTTCGAAGGACAAGGACCAGAACACTCCAGCGCTCGCATTGAACGTTTCCTGCAAATGTGTGCGGAAGACAACATCCAAGTGGTGAATGCAACAACGGCAGCGCAGTACTTCCACGTGTTGCGTCGTCAGCTTCATCGCGACATTCGCAAGCCATTGGTGATCTTCACACCGAAGGCTCCATTGCGTATGAAGGAAAGTCGTTCACACATCGATGAATTCACTTCTGGCTCATTCCACGAGGTTCTTGATGATCCACGTGTGACGGACAAGTCGTCTGTGAAGCGCATTGTGTTGTGCAGTGGCAAAGTCGCGCACGACGCAATGTCCGAGCGTGACAAGCGTGGTGCTGCGGTCGCAGTTGTTCGTGTTGAACAGCTCTACCCATTCCCCATTGATCAGATCAATGAAGTTTTGGCGACGTACCCGAATGCGAAAGAAATCGTGTGGCTGCAAGAAGAGCCAGAGAATATGGGACCTTGGCACTTCGTTGAGCACCTCATCTGGCGTGTGAAGCAGCGCGGTTTCGACCTTCGTCATGTTGCTCGTGTGCCTTCGGGTAGCCCTGCAACTGGTTCAAAGGCAATTCACGATCAGGAACTTGCCGACCTTATGGATGAAACATTCGCTGACCTGTAGGTCGACGAACATCCAACAACGATTAGAACTGGAGACCCAAGTGGTCTGACAGTTCGTTCAATGCAACTGCAGGGTCGCCCACCTTGATGGTGCGCATCCCCATTGCGGCTGCAGGTTTCAGATTGATGCCAAGGTCGTCAAGAAACACGCACTCAGTGGGCTGAACTTCCAACAACTCGCATGCGATTTCGTAGAAGCGCGGCTCTGGTTTACGACATCCCACCTTGCTGCTTTCCACCACATGATGAAATTTCTGCATGATGGCAGCAACCTCTGCTTGACGAGGCGTTGGCTCTGGCGATGTCACGACAACGTTGTTCGTCAGGCATGCCATGAGGAATCCGGATTCCTTCACCATGTCGAGTGCGCGCACCATTGCGGGCCGTACGTCGCCCGAGAGCAGTGCCAAGACATCAGCACCTGGGATGCGATGCCCCAACGCTTCGCTCTCGCTGGCGAATAATGCATCGAACTCTGCGGGGGTGATGTCGTTTCGCTCGAGGAGTGCCCAGGCATTTCCATCAGGGTTCTTTGCATTGACTGTGCGGATGATGTCCTGGGGGAGGCCACGGTCGGCCTCGTAGCGGTTGAAGGCTTCGAAGGGGCTGGAGAGGATGACCCCGCCAAAGTCCCAGAGAACGGCGCGAATGGGCTGATGTGTCACGGAAAGCAGGTTAGGCGGGCAAGGACCGCCTCTCGCTGACGCTGAGGGTCGGATTGCCCCGTTCCAGAGGGTGGGGGGTGGTTCAATGAATGGGTGACCAAACACATCATCGTTGACGGCTCAAACATCGCCACAGAGGGCCGTACGGAGCCCAGCCTCGCCCAGCTGGAAGAGGCCGTCCAAGCGTTGATGGAGGAATACAAGTCCGCCAAGATCTCGGTGATTGTTGATGCCACCTTCGGGCATCGCATTGCCAAGAAAGAGCGCGCAGAGTTCGAAACTGCAATTGCCAACAATGAACTTGTTGCACCTCCAGCAGGTGCCGTCGGTCGTGGCGACGCTTTCATTCTCGCCATTGCAGACAAGGCCAACGCTTCGATTCTTTCGAACGACAGCTACCAAGAATTCCACGGCAAGTACAAGTGGCTCTTCGACGAAGGTCGCTTGATTGGTGGCAAGCCAGTGCCGCTCGTTGGCTGGGTGTTTGTTGAGCGTCTTCCTGTTCGTGGTCCGACAAGTCGTCGCTCTGTACGCACGGGCAAAGTGGTGAAGAAGGATCCGCCGATGGCGAGCCCGGAAGCCAGCAAGCCAATGCCGATTCCAAAGACGCCGCCACCAAACGCGCGAGCTGCTCGTCCTCAAAAAGCAGAGCAGCCACAAAAGAGCGCTCGCCCGATGAAGGCAGCACAACCACAGAAGGCCGCTAAGGCTCCGGTGGCGATGGCAAATGACATTGTTCCGTATCTCGAATTTGTTGAGAAGCACCCCGCAGGAACAAAGGTGAAAGCCGTGGTGCATTCCTATGCGGCCAATGGCGTCACAGTTCGCATGGGTGACATCGCTGGATATGTTCCACTTCGCAACATGGCAAACCCCATGCCGCGCAGTGCACGAGATGTGTTCAAGATTGGTGATGCCGTCACGTTGATGGTGTCGGGTTACACCCCCGCACGTCGCAGTGTTGATCTTGGTGTTCCTGAAGTCGTTGCCGAATTGATTAAAGCCCCAGCGCCGAAGAAGTCTGCAAAGAAGTCTGCGGCGAAGGCACCAATCGAGAAAGCTGTTGCGAAAAAGTCGGTCGCTAAGAAAGCAACTCCGGCCAAAACTTCTGCAAAAAAGTCGGCACCTGCAAAGAAGGCCGTTGCGAAGAAAGCAGTGCCAGCGAAAAAGGCTGCAGCGGTAAAGGCCCCCGCCACGAAGAAGGTAACCGCCAAAAAGGTTGTGGCGAAGAAGGTTGCACCAGTGAAGAAAACCGCTGCAAAGAAGGCTGTTTCCAAAAAGAAATAGACCTGAGTTCCTGAAGTGGAACGTGTGGGCACTACCGTCGTGACGTGCTCATCGCTACGTGGAACGTCAATTCTCTAAAGGCTCGATTGCCTCGCGTCGAAGCGTGGTTGCAAGAAGTGCAGCCCGATGTGCTGTGTATGCAAGAGACAAAACTCAAGCAGGATTTGTTTCCCACTGAAGCAATTGCCGCTTTGGGATACGAGAGTGCTCATTTTGGTCAAGGTCAGTGGAATGGTGTGGCCATCATCTCCAAAGTGGGTCTTGAAAATGTGATGCAGAACTTTGCTCCAGGTATCGAGCAAGACACAGAAGCACGCATCATCACTGCAACATGTGGTGGCATTCAGATCAGCTCGTGTTATGTGCCAAATGGCCGTGAACTAGATCATGACCATTACAAGTACAAGTTGTCTTGGCTTGGTCGTTTGCGTCAACACCTTGATGCAATATGCACACCTGCCGACGATGTGGTGGTCTGCGGAGACTTCAATATTGCGCCAGAAGATCGCGATGTCTGGGACGTGAAGCAATTTGAAAATGCAACCCATGTGAGCACACCAGAGCGCGAGGCGTTAGCGAATGTGTGTGACTTCGGCCTGACAGATTCTTTCCGCCGTTTCTATGACGACGCCGGACTGTATTCATGGTGGGACTATCGCGGTGGAAGTTTCCACAAGGGCCACGGCATGCGTATCGACTATCACTTGGTGTCACAGTCGGTTGATGAACGCACAACATGGACCGCAATCGACCGCAATGCTCGCAAGGGTGAGTCGCCAAGCGATCATGCTCCTGTATTAATCAGAGTGGATGACTGATGAGTGATAATTCGGTTTCGTTTCCTGCGTTTCACGAACGGACTGGGCAGTTAAGCGAGTCCGATATGGCACGCGTGCGGTTGGCAGAACGTGTTCGTGAATTGATCTATACGTCATTCATGTCGACGGCGGATCTTGCAAATGTGGACTCTGCAATCGCCGAAGTAGAGCGCGCGATTGATCATCTGTCCGCAGATGCAATTCCTGGCAGCGCTGCATCGGAATCACATTTCTCCGATCGCAGTCCGTTCTATGGCGCGATGAATCCTTTGTCGATGCCGATGGAAATGGGACGTGATGAATCAGTGGGTGAATTCGGCGCCATCATCGGAAACGTCGTTTTCACAGAGCCCTATGAAGGCCCTCCTGGCCACTGTCATGGTGGATTTATTGCAGCAGCATTTGATGAAGTGCTGGGTATGGCGCAATCGCTCACGGGACGTCCTGGCATGACAGGCAAGTTGTCGATTACGTATCGTTCGCCCATGCCATTGCACACAAGCATCGTTTTCCGTGGGTGGGTTGATCGTGTTGATGGACGCAAGATCTTCACTAAAGGAACCGCACATAACGGCGACACGTTGTGTGCAGAAGCTGAGGTGCTTTTCTTGTCAATGCCCCCAGAGATGATGGATCTGCTTCGAAAAGGAAGAGACCTCAGCGCTCCGAAGCCTGAGTAATTACGGCAAGTAGTGCTTCGCCATGACGGCGAGCAAACACCGGGTCGGACATTCGTGCAATGTCATCGACCGATGTTGGTACATCACGCATCATCATGCGAATGCTGCGTGTGGAAAGAATCGCATGAGGCTCTACTCGTGCAAGTCGAGCTGCATTGCGGCGCCACTCTTCAATCGCATTCTGCACGGGGTTGCCAATGTTCTGAACACGGGCTCGGCGCCGCAGTTCCTCGGGTGGAGGATCAAATGTGGGAGTTTCGGTTATCACCGTCGGCAAAAAGGGTGACGGTCCACTTGCTTTACCGTTTCGTGAATCGGTCCAAGTAACGACAAGTTCGTCTGCGGCGCGCGTGAGAGCAACATAGGCAAGACGGGCCTCTTCACTGCGTGCAACTGCGCCACGAGCACCGCGGTGGGGGAGGAGACCCTTCTCTGCACCAGCGACAATGACGTAGGACCATTCGCGGCCTTTTGCTGCATGAAATGTGAGTACTTCAACGCCATCCGACTCGGCAAGATCAGCAGAGGTGGTGAGCCATGAGCCAAACGTTCGACCATCAACGGTGCCGGCGCGATTGTCATCGAGGAACTGTCGCACTAATCCCGCAACGATGAAGTCAACGTCTTCTGGTTCGTATTCGCCCGTATCAAGAATGTCCGCAGCCCATGCGGTGAGAGATTCGCGGCCCGTCAGGTCGGTAGCGGCGGCAACTGCTCGTGCCCAGGCGCCACCTCGACGTGATGAACGAATGGGAACGCCGACTTTGGACAATGCTTCGCGAACTTCGTCGGCGACAGCATTGACCCGTACAAGAACGGCAATGTCGTTCCATGAGCGTCCGCTCTTCGCGCGCAATACAGATTTTGTGATGAATGCGGTTTCATCGCCCTCGGTGGAACAACGCTGCAATACAACAGGCGTACCAATGGAACGCTTGGATTCGGCATCGGCAATCTGTCCGTCAGTAGCCAAAGTGTTGACAGCCATTCTGACAATCTCAGGTGTGCAGCGATAGTTGGAGGGGAGCGACACAACGTGCGCCGCGCCATTCATGTTGGGCAGCGTGTCGAACAATGTTTTGTCGGCGCCATTGAATCCATAAATCGCCTGGTTTGGATCGCCTACGAGGAAGAGGTCGGGTTGCACCGATGTCACGACTTGCAGCAAGGCATACTGCAAAGGGTTCATGTCTTGTGCTTCGTCAACCGAGACGTGTCGGTACTGAAACCGAATTGATTCTGCATAACGAGGGTCGCGCGCGGCTTCGTTCACTACGTATGTCAAGAAGTCGTTGAGGTCGACAGCACCGCGCTTCTTCTTCGCCTTTTCGTATGCATCAAAGATTTCGGTGAATCGCTTTTCGCCGAGCGGAACGTTTTGTCCTGCAGCCGCGAGAGCTTTTGAAGCATCTGTAGGTCCCAACATTCGAGAGTGTGCCCAATCAACTGCATTCAAAACATCATTCACGCCACCGCGACGCGCATCGTCTCCCATGCACATTGACATGACAGACGAACGGTTGTTGATGATGACGGGGGCTCGACGTCCTTTGTCTTCGTAATGCTGCAGCATGATGCGACGAGCGACGGCATGAAAGGTGCCAATGGTGGGACGACCTTCGAGATCGAATTGTGCGAGACGCGCTCGCATCTCGGTCGCGGCCTGACGGGTAAAGGTAATTGCCAAAGTGCGTTCGATATCAGCGGTGTCGTTGAGAGCACGCCATGCAATACGTCGGGTGAGAACGGTGGTCTTGCCAGAGCCAGCACCGGCGCGAACAACAACGATGCCGACGGGTGCAGTCACGGCAGCACGCTGGTCGGGGTCAAGGCCTGCGAGCACAGAGTCGGGCGCGGGAGCCTGATTCGGTAGTTCGGAGCCGGTGAAACGCACCCCTTGAAACTAGGCGGTTGCTACGGTTCTTCCCATGCCCTTCCCCATAAAGAAGTTGAACGACGGTGAGCAGTTCATGCTCGATGTGCACCCGCACTGGTGGTTCTATGGCCCAGCAACTCTCTTTCTCGCCGGATCTCTTATTGTCACGACCTTTCTCTATGGGAAGGTGTCCGGATTTTTACAAACTGTGGTGGGCTATTTGGGGGTGGCCACCATCATTGTGGCTGCAGCACTTTTCATTGTGCAGGTGGTGAAATGGCGCACGACTTATTTCGTCGTGACAAACCATCGACTGATTGATCGTCAAGGTGTTGTCGCCCGCTCCGGAGTGGAGATTCCCATTAAGAGCGTTGACAACGTGAACTTCAGCCAATCGCTGTTTGAGCGTTTCCTTGGAGTGGGAAAGATTTTGATTGAGTCCGGCGGCAAGGAGGGTCAACAAGTCATTCCTTTCGTGGCTCGGCCTGAAGACGTACAAAAAGTGATTCATGAAGCCATTCATCGCGCTCGTGGGTCGGGGGATTTTCAGGGTGCTCCTTCACTGACGGGTGTGGCCAGAGAACTTGAGCGACTTGAAGCCTTATGGGAGCGTGGAACGCTGACTGATGAGGAATTTGCAGAACAGAAGCGTCGTCTTCTGGGCTAAAACTCCCACTTTCTCTGCTGGGGTCAATACCTGAGAGAATGACCAAATGGCTCAAGTGACCTTGCCGAATGGCATCAACATTGAATATGACACCCGGGGCGATGCAAAGAACCCCACCCTTTTGTGGATCATGGGTTTCACTGCCCAGATGACCGCATGGCACGAAGATTTCCTGAACCTCTTCGTCGACGCTGGCTTCCACGTCGTTCGTTTTGACAATCGTGACTGTGGCCTGTCCTACAAACATGACGGCGTCATGGTGGACACCGCCAAAGTCACGATGGAAGCGATGATGGGCGACGCCGTCACTGTCGAGGTGCCTTACACACTGCATGACATGGCAAACGACGCCGTTGGTGTTCTTGACCATCTCGGAATTGAGAAGGCCCACGTCATTGGTGCATCAATGGGTGGCATGATCGCGCAGACGTTTGCTATCAACCACCCGCACCGTACGCACAGCCTCACATCCATCATGTCCGTCCCCGGAGACCTTGCCTATGGCAGCCCTACTGAGGAGGCAATGGCTGCGTTGCTCGCAGAACCCTCCTCCGATCGCGCTGCCTACATCGAGGGTGCAGCGAACTGGGCTGTGTGGTGCTCGAAGAAATACTTCGACTTGCAAGAAGCAAAAGAACGCGCCGCACGTGAGTTCGATCGCAGCTTCTATCCCGAAGGATCACACCGCCAGCTTGCAGCTATTTACGCGTCAGGTGATCGCAGCGAAGCACTTCGTCAATTGAAGGTGCCAACTCTCGTGATTCATGGTCGTGACGACACGCTGCTCACACCATCTGGTGGCGAGCGCACTGCCGAGCTAGTTCCAGGTTCGACGTTTATGTTCGTCGCTGATATGGGACACGACGTACCAAAGCCACTCTGGCCACTTTTCGTTGACAGCATCACATCGCACGCACGTCGCGCGCATCAGTAATTCATCTCATCAATCTCACATAAAGGAAACGTCATGGCTGGTCCACTGAGCGGATACAAAATCATCGAGATTGCAGGAATCGGACCTGGTCCCTTTGCTGCAATGTTGCTTGCAGACATGGGTGCAGAAGTCATCCGTGTTGATCGTGCACAGGCTGTGCGCGGTCCTGCACCAGAAACTCCTGCAGGTGACCTCATGTTGCGCGGTCGTAAGAACATTGCACTCGACCTCAAGAGTCCAGAGGGCGTTGAAGCTTTGCTGCAATTGGTGGAAAAGGCTGATGCACTCATTGAAGGTTTCCGCCCCGGCGTCATGGAGCGTCTTGGCATTGGTCCAGACGTATGCCAAGCACGTAATCCAAAGTTGGTCTTTGGCCGCATGACTGGTTGGGGTCAAGAAGGCATGTACGCACAGGCTGCAGGACATGACATCAACTACATCTCGTTGTCCGGCTCGCTTGCTCACTTCGCACGCAAAGATGAAATGCCATTGCCTCCACTCAACATGGTGGGTGACTTCGGCGGCGGTGGAATGTTCCTCGCGTATGGCGTTGTCTGTGCACTACTCGAAGCATCAAAGAGCGGAAAAGGTCAAGTCGTTGACACGGCCATGGTTGATGGCGCTGCAGTCTTGATGACGATGTTTTGGTCGTTCAAGTCGATGGGCATCTTCAATGAAAATGCTCCTGGCACGAATCTCCTTGATACGGGTGCACATTTCTATGACGTGTTCGAGTGCAAAGACGGCAAGTATGTGTCGCTTGGTTCCATCGAGCCACAGTTCTATGCACTGTTGTTGGAACTCACTGGTTTGAAAGATGATCCTGAGTTTGCAAAGCAGATGGATCAATCGCAGTGGCCACATCTCAAGGAGCGTCTGCGTGGCGTGATGAAGCAGAAGACTCGTGATGAGTGGTGCGAAATTATGGAAGCAACAGATGTGTGCTTTGCCCCTGTGCTCACGATGAGTGAAGCTGCTGCGCATCCACACAACGTGGAACGTCAGACATTTATCAATATCAATGGCCACATGCAGCCAGCGCCTGCACCACGCTTCTCGCGCACCACGCCCACCGTTGATCGTCCGTCAGCACATGCTGGTCAGCACACGGCTGAAGTGCTTCGCGAATGGGGCGTTGCCAATGTTGATGCTCTGCTCGCTAACGGCGCAGCAAAGCAGGCATAAGTGTCAACTCTCGTTTGTTTTCATGCCCACCCCGATGATGAATGCATTGGGACCGGAGGCACCATCGCACGCGCATCGGCGGAGGGACATCGCGTTGTTCTTGTCGTAGCAACGAATGGTGACCACGGCGAAGTTCCCGCAGATATGCCTGCAGGGGAGACGCTTGTCAATATTCGCCATCGCGAGACACTGGCCTCCGCAGAAACCTTGGGAGTCCATCGCGTTGTCTTCCTCGGTTACGAGGACAGTGGGATGACCGGTTGGGCGCAAAACGAAAATGCCGGAGCATTCTGTAACGCATCACTAGACGAAGCAGGCCACAAGCTTGCCGAAGTGCTCCGCGAAGAGAACGCAGATGTACTCACGACTTACGACTGGCACGGTGGGTACGGTCACCCCGATCACATCATGGTGCACAAGGTGGGTCATCGCGCCGCTGAGTTGTTCCCCAGTGTTCGTGTTCTTGAAGGAACGATGAATCGTGATCAGATGCGTCGCGGTCTTCAAGCTGCACGAGATGCAGGCATGTTGCCTCCGGATCGTGAAGGATTCGATCCTGATGGTCCGATGGACGATGGAAATCCCATGGGCTCGTTGGAGTCGGAGATCAATCTCAAGGTGGATGTGGTGTCATTTGCGGCGAAGAAGCGCGCTGCAATGAAGTGTCATGCCAGCCAGTTGGGTGACTCCAGTTTCTTTCTCTCGATGGATGAAGAACGATTCGCTCATCAGTTCGGTTTCGAGTGGTTTATTGATCCGAAAGATGACAGCCCGATGCGTGACGGCTGGATCTTCGAATGACACGTGTGTACATGGTGCGACATGGTCGTGCCGCTGCAGGGTGGAACGTTGACCCCGACCCTGCGTTAGATGAACTTGGTCGTAGCCAAGCACTTGCCGTCGCAACGCGCTTGTCGTCGTTAGGTCCATTGCCTGTCTTGTCCAGCCCGCTTCTGCGTTGTCAACAAACTGCTTTTCCTTTAGCAACTGCTTGGAAGCAGGAAATTGTTGTTGAGCCATTGGTGGGGGAGATTCCATCGCCAGAGGGATACGCAGTCGAGGAGCGCGGCGAATGGCTACGTGAAGCGATGTCGGGCTCATGGACGCAAGTCGCTGAGCGTTCGGGGGCGCATTATGCGCAATACCGCAACGACATCGCTGCTCGAGTTTCAGCTATCCAAGAAGACACAGTTATCTTCAGCCATTTCGTGGCAATCAATGCAGTCATCGGTGTGGCCACTGCAAATGATGCCGTGATGATTGCAAGCTTGGACAATTGTTCTGTCACCACTTTCGATGTTTCAGATGGTGTGCTCAGGCTGGTGGAAACTGGTGGCGAAGCCGACACTCTCATCCGGTAATTCTCTGGCTCGCCGACTAGATTCGTTCTGTGCTCGCAACTTTGACTGAACTCCACCAATCCTGGGCGTGGGTCGCCATCATTAGTAATGGCCTCGCTGGCATCTGGGCGCTCTCCGCACACAAACTCACACCTCTGCGCACGCGCGCATTGTGGTGGTACACAGGTATCGCTCAGCTCACGATCTTCGTGCAGGTTGCGCTTGGCGTCACGATGGTGAACAAGCAGAAACTTGAGTTCCCTGCATTCCATGCCTTCTACGGATTCGTCGCAATCATGGCCGTCGCCATCATCTACAGCTATCGCTTACAACTGAAGAGTCGCGTGTATTTGCTTTACGGATTTGGCGGACTCTTCTTGATGGGTCTTGGCATTCGAGCCATGCTCGTCGGCCAGTCCTAACTGCGCCGTTTGAATTAGAGAATTAAAAAAGCCCCTCGCCGAAGCGAGGGGCTTTTTCTATCTAGTGCAATCAGCCAAGTGATGCTGCGAGGTCGTCGAGCGACTTCACCAGCTTGGCGGGCAACGCAGCGCCGAACGATGCGTAGTGCTCACGAATCTGTGGCACTGCGGCCTTCCAGCCGTCGGTGTCGACAGCCAAGAGTTCGTTGAGATCTGCATCATTGATGTCGAGGCCATCGGTGTCGATATCGGAAGGCGTTGGCAAGTAACCAATGCTGGTCTTGTTTGCTGCACCCTTGCCGTCAACGCGGTCAAAGATCCACTTGAGTACACGGCTGTTCTCGCCGTATCCCGGCCATAGGAATCGACCATCTTCATCGCGACGGAACCAGTTCACGAAGAAAATCTTTGGAAGGTTCTCGCTCTTGGTTGCTGCGCCGACCTTCAACCAATGACCAAAGTAATCGGCCATGTTGTAACCACAGAATGGCAACATGGCCATTGGGTCGAAGCGAAGGTTGCCAACAGCACCTGCAGCAGCAGCGGTTGTTTCGGAAGCCATGATGCTGCCGAGGAACACGCCGTGGTCCCAGTCGAATGCTTCTGTCACCAATGGAACAGTGGTGCGACGACGTCCACCAAAGAGGATTGCCGAGATGGGCACACCTGCTGGGTCTTCCCACTCAGGAGCAATGCATGGGCACTGTGACGCAGGAGCGGTGAAGCGTGCATTTGGATGAGCTGCTGCGCTTTCGGACTCTGGAGTCCACACATTGCCCTTCCAGTCGGTTGCACGTGCTGGAGGAGTGTCGCTCATGCCTTCCCACCACACGTCACCATCAGGAGTGAGTGCGGTGTTGGTGTAGATGCTGTTACCCCAGAGAGTTTCCATTGCGTTGGCGTTGGTGTCGTAGCCAGTGCCGGGTGCAACGCCGAAGAATCCGGCTTCAGGGTTGATTGCGTAAAGACGACCATCTTCACCGAACTTCATCCAGCAAATGTCGTCACCAATCGTCTCGGCCTTCCAGCCTGGAATCGTTGGAACAAGCATGGCGAGGTTTGTCTTGCCACATGCAGATGGGAACGCAGCAGCGATGTACTTCGATACACCTTCTGGGTTGGTGAGCTTCAGGATCAGCATGTGCTCTGCAAGCCAACCTGCATCGCGTGCCATCACGGAAGCAATGCGGAGTGCGAAGCACTTCTTGCCCAACAATGCGTTGCCGCCGTAGCCCGAACCGTATGACCAGATTTCGCGAGTCTCGGGGAAGTGCACGATGTACTTGTTGTCTGGGTTGCATGGCCATGCAGAGCTTGTCTGGCCGGCTGCAAGTGGATCGCCCACGGAGTGAACACAAGGAACCCATTCGTTGTCACCAAGCACATCGAGTGCGCCTTGGCCCATGCGGGTCATGATGCGCATACTGACTGCAACGTATGCGCTATCGGTGAGCTGCACACCAATGTGTGCGATGGGGGAGCCAAGTGGTCCCATGGAGAAAGGAACGACGTACATGGTGCGGCCCTTCATGGCGCCCTTGTACAACGAGTTCATTTCTGCGCGCATCTCTGATGGTTCGCGCCAGTTGTTGTTCGGACCGGCATCTGCTTCTTTCGCAGAGCAGATGTATGTGCGGTCTTCTACACGTGCAACGTCGCCTGGATCAGAGTGAGCCCAGTAGCTGTTTGGACGCTTTGCTTCGTCCAGCTTCTTGAAGGTTCCTGCGTCGACAAGTGACTGACAGAGTGATTCATACTCTTCAGCAGTTCCGTCGCACCAGTAGATGGAGTCTGGTTGCAGAATTTCTGCCCAGTCATTGACCCATTGCTTCAATCGGGTGTTGCCAGTGGTTGCAGCCATGTGCGGACCTCTTCATTGGGGAGGATGGATTGTGGAGTGTTCCAAAGGTGAACCCTAGGGGAACTACCTACATCCTAAAAATTAAACCCCAGGGGTTCCCATGTCTGACTCGGACCCGAGGCTGAGACTTGTGGCACGACCAGCGTCGTCCAAAACGAAGACCACGCGCTGACCCTGTCGAAGCATGCGAAAGATGCTGCCCTCGAGGGCGTTCGGTGCGAGGTTGTACTCGGAGAGATCGGTGTCGCTGATGACGACGCCGTCACCACTGGTGGGGTCGTATGCCTTGATGACGCCCTGCATGGGTGCCTTTAGCGGCCGGCCTTGACGACTTTGCCCGACTTGATGCATGCGGTGCATACATAGAGGCGGCGGGGCGCGCCCTTAACGATTGCGCGTACACGCTGGATATTCGGGCTCCAACGGCGCTTTGTGCGCACGTGGGAGTGAGAAACCGACATACCCCATGACGGGCCCTTGCCACACACTTCGCAAACTGCAGCCATTTTGGAAACCTCTTCGTATTCGCGAAAGGCGAGGGGCCTTTCGAACGCAGATGTAAAAACTACCAGCGAGAGCAAACAGACCCCAACCGTCCAGGGGGAGGAATCGGAGGGTATTTCTCAGTGTTTCGGACGAGGACCCACGGGTAAGTAGCCTCAGAAGCGTGGCTGGGGCGCAAACAATTGGGGCAAATGAGTTCAGAGGGACGATCATCGCCTTCCGCGACGCCATGAAGGCGCACGGTCCTGCCATCAACCGTCTGAACGTCTATCCCGTGCCCGACGGGGACACCGGTACCAACATGGGTCGCACCCTGGATGCAGTGGTGGCCGAGTTAGAAGCTGCCCCCGTCGACCTTGCCGCTACATGTAAGGCAGTAAGCCACGGATCACTCATGGGTGCCCGCGGAAACAGCGGTGTGATTCTCAGCCAGATTCTTCGTGGCTTGTCATCGACGATTGAAACCATGGGTGACGGTGTTGATGCTTCTGGAATTGCTCAAGCTTTCACCAAGGCTGCAGCCGCTGCTTATGAAGCGGTGCTGAAGCCCATCGAGGGAACCATTCTGACTGTCGTTCGTGAAACGTCTGAGGGCGCCACTGCAGCTGCCTCAGGTGGTGCAGATCTTGTGGGCACCTTGCAAGCCGCTCGCGCGCAAGGCCGTGATGCTTTGTCTCGCACACCCGACATGTTGCCCGTGTTGAAAGATGCCGGTGTAGTCGATGCAGGTGGCGCCGGATTCTTATTGTTGCTCGATGCGTTTTTGCATGTGGTGGCTGGCGAAGAGATGCCAGAGCCAGATGAATCTGCTGGTCCATCTGCCGATGCATTAGAAGCAGTTGCAAAGCGTCATCACGACGATGGCACTGTTGACGTCAGCGAACTTCGTTACGAAGTGATGTTCCTTCTCGATCTTGAAGATGCACATGCACCAGAGTTCAAGGCAGCTTGGGGTTCCATCGGTGATTCCATCGTGGTTGTGGGCGGCGATGGCTTGTACAACTGTCATATCCACACCAACGACATTGGCGCTGCGATTGAAGCACCGCTTTTGCTTGGTGGACGGCCTCGTCAAATTCGCGTCACCGACCTCTTTGAAGAAGTGGCAGAAGAACATGCTGCTCGTGAGGCCGAACTTGGTGGTCACATGCAATCGCGTACGCAAACGTCATCGTTGCCTCCCGTGACATGTGCAGTGGTGGCAGTAGCCAGCGGTGACGGTCTTGCTGAATTGTTCGGTCAGCTGGGTGTGCATGGTGTGATTTCTGGTGGTCAAACACTGAACCCATCGACCGCTGAACTTCTTGCAGCAGTCGAGCGCATGAATGCGCGACAAGTTGTCATCTTGCCGAACAACAAAAACATCATTCCGGTGGCACAACAGATTGACGCACTCACCACCAAAGAGATTCGTGTTGTACCAACGTGTTCCATGCCCGAGGCGCTGGCCTCGTTGGTGTCGTACGACCCCGAAGCATCTGCGGAGTCAAACGCTCGAGCGATGACGGCAGCAGCTGAAGCAATGGCGACGGGTGAAGTCACACAAGCTGTGCGTGACACCAATACGGATGCGGGCAAAGTCACGGAAGGCGACTGGATTGGCATCGTGCGCGGAGACGGAATCGTTTCCATCGCCGGAACATTGGTGGGATCAGCGACGCAGTTGTTGTCGCATCTCATTGATGATGCTCGTGAACTTCTCACCATTGTCACCGGCAGTGATGCAACCGTTGCGCAAACCGATCAGATCACGGCATGGGTTGCAGAGAATCATCCTGATGTAGCGGTTGAGGTGCACGCAGGTGGGCAACCTCTCTATCCGTACCTCTTCGGCGTTGAGTAGTTCACCTCTTACCCTGCGCGAGCTTGATCAGCTCGATCTCGAACGAATCAAGGGCATTGGTCCCAAAACAAAGCCAGCTCTTGAAGAGTTTGGTATCCACAGTGTTCTCGATCTCATTGAGACCTATCCGCGTCGTTACATCGACCGCACAAATATGTCGACGCTGCGCGACTTGCAATTAGGCGTCGACACGATGGTGATGGTGAACGTGTTGTCATGCAAGACAATCCGCACGCGCAATGGTCGCGCAATGGTGACAGCGGTCGTCGGTGACAGCACTGGAAAGTTGTCTCTCACATTCTTTAATCAGGCGTGGCGCGAGCGTCAGTTGACTCCCGGATTAGAAGTTGCAGTCTTCGGTAAAGCGGAGATGTACAACGGCTATCGACAGATGACAAACCCAGTGGTCGATCCCATTGGTAATCGCACGGGTCGCATCGTTCCGATCTATCCGCAAAGTGGAAAATCCAGTATTTCGTCGGAGAGCCTTGCCAAGTGGATCGAAGATGCCTTGAACAAATGTGCCCCGCGAGGCATTGAAGACCCAGTGCCCGCCAAGATTCTGAAGTCTCATGACCTCATCTCACGTGGAGATGCAATGCGCAGCATTCATCTGCCAGAGACGTCTGAGATGCATCAGGCCGCACGTCGCCGCCTTGCATTTGATGAAGTACTGCGCGTGCAGCTCATGTTGGTGGGCAAGAAGGCGCAATGGGAACGCGACTCTGCGGGTTTTGCACACGAGACGACTGGACATCTGATTGACGGATTCATGAAGGCTTTGCCCTTCCCGCTGACGGGTGCACAAACGCGAACAATCGCGGAGATCTATAAGAATCTGGCGTCTCCACAGCCGATGCATCGCCTTCTGCAAGGTGATGTGGGTGCGGGCAAGACATTGGTGGCCGTCGCCACGATGTTGGCTTCGGTGCAAGGTGGACATCAGGCGGCATTGATGGCACCGACAGAAGTTCTTGCTGATCAACATGCAATTGGTATTCGTGCATTGCTCGATTCGTTGCGCCTCAGTGATGAAGGAAACCTCTTTGGTGATCGTCAGCTGCGTATTGAGCTATTGACGAACAAGGTGAAGGGTGCAGAACGGAAAGCGATTCTCGCCGGCATTGCAGATGGAAGTGTCGACATTGCTATCGGTACGCATGCATTGATTCAAGACAAGGTGTCATTCAAGAGCCTGGGTGTTGTTGTGGTGGACGAACAGCATCGTTTCGGTGTCGAGCAACGTTCGCGCTTGCGTGACAAGGCACAGGATTCAGAACACGGCCTGGTGCCTGACGTTCTTGTGATGACCGCGACTCCCATTCCGCGTACTGCCGCAATGACGGTGTACGGCGATCTGGATGTCAGCATCCTTGATGAACTACCTCCCGGCCGTACCCCCATCGTGACGACTCGCGTGTCTGACGAGAGTGAACGCAGTGCAATGTGGGCCGATGTGCGGGAACGTCTGTCGATTGGTCAGCAGGCGTACGTGGTGTGTCCTCTGATTGAAGAGAGCGAAAAGCTAGAGGTCGCTTCTGCAGAAGAAACCTACGAAGAACTTTCGTATGGCGAACTTGCTGGTTTTCAAGTGGGACTTTTACACGGTCGTATGTCATCTGCTGAGAAAGAAGAGGTGATGGGTGCGTTCCGTCGCGGCGACATCAAAGTCTTGGTGGCAACCACGGTGATTGAAGTCGGAGTTGACGTGCCGAACTCCACGAGCATGATCATTCTCGACGCGGGCCGCTTCGGTATTGCACAGTTGCATCAGTTGCGCGGACGTGTTGGTCGAGGAGCACTGGAGTCACACTGTTATCTCGTGACGCAAGACAATGACCCATCGCCACGTGTAGAACCTCTTGTGGGAAGCACCGACGGTTTTGTCCTCGCAGAGGAAGATCTTCAGTTACGTGGGGAAGGAACCATCATGGGTCGACGCCAAAAAGGTCAGAGCGACCTCACGCTTGCTTCGTTGCAACGCGACCTCGATCTCATCATGTGGGCGCGTGAAGATGCCGTGAGCATGATTACTGCTGATCCATTGCTGAAGAAATTGCCCACTTTGCGTGACGAATTAGATCTTCTCTTTAATGAAGAAGAGGAAGAGTTCCTGTTCAAGTCGTAACTTCGGCGCACTACGGTGTTGGTGACACGAGGGGGTTTGTTGTGGAACTGAATGGCAAGCATGTTGTGGTGACCGGAGGGTCACGAGGAATTGGCGAAAACATGGCGCGCGAGTTCGCTCGACGTGGCGCCAAGGTCACTCTTGTTGCACGCAATGTTGACGCGCTGAATCGCGTTGCCGCAGAGATCAATGGCAAGGCAGTTGTTGCAGACCTCACTGATGATTCGGTTGTCGACTCACTGATCGAGAACATTGAGCGCGAGCATGGTCCCATTGATGTCTTGGTTAATAACGCAGGTTTGGAGACATCCACTGCATTTGCTGTGGAAGATGAACGTGAAATTCGTGCAGTATCTCGAGTGAACCTTGAGGTGCCGATGTTGTTGACTCGTCACGTGCTGCCAGGGATGTTGGCGCGAAAGAGCGGACACATTGTGATGGTGGCATCACTTGCTGGTACTGCAGGTTTCCCCGGAATGAGTGTTTATGGTGCAACCAAGGCAGGCATTCTGAACTTCGTGAATGGTCTGAGTCGTGAGTTGAAGGCAACAAACATCAACATCACGGTGTTGTCGCCAGGGCCAGTGAACACCGACATGTGGGATGCGATTGAAGATCGAAAGTCATCTGTGCAAGATGTCGTGAAGCGCTTCCAGAAGTTGCAACTCATTCCAACAGCAGATCCCGCCACGATTGCACGCCGCACAGTGAACGCAGTGGCGAAGAACAAGCCTTTCGTGCGTGATCCCAAGCGACTCAGTATCAACTTCTGGTTGAATCACTTGCCAACAAAGATTTCAAACCTTGCTGCCATTGGCATCAAGTTCGACCCACTTGATAAGGGCTGAGCCTTACTCCGGCTGTTGCTCGTTGTCGTCTTCTGTGAGCTCGATGTACCAAATATCGCGACAGTCACGACAGCGATAACTCACGACATCGTCCACCATCCAGGTGCCGTCTTCGCGCGGTGATGTCAATAAGTGGCAAGGGCCACCACAGTCGACACAGACAATGGACTCGCTCGGTGTAATCACCGCCGTAGTCTGCCTTCTATGAGAGTGGTAGCAGGTGACCTTCGAGGACGGCGCATAGAGGCACCCACGTCGGACGCCACGCGTCCCACCACTGACAAGGTGCGGGAGGCAGTTTTTAATGCCCTCGGAAGCCTTGATGTGGTGGAGGGGGCACGAGTCCTCGACCTGTTTGCCGGTACTGGTGCCATGGGGATTGAAGCCTTGTCTCGTGGTGCGTCTCATTGTGTTTTTGTCGAGCGAGACCGCGATGCACTGGTTGTTCTGAAGAAGAACATTGCATCGCTTGGTCTCTCCGACCGCACCACAGTGTTGGCTGTTGATGCCCTCACTGCGGCGTCACGCCAGCCTGACGTTGATTTGCTGATTGCCGACCCGCCTTATGGCTTTGATCAATGGCGCGACCTTATTGCTGATGCCGACGCAGCCTTCGTGGTACTTGAATCTGACCGTGCAGTGGGTGAAGTCGAAGGCTGGGAAACCGTTCGAGAGAAGAAATACGGTCGTACTCACGTCGCATTTCTCCAACCCGCAGATGTCTTAGAAGGTACGGTGGAGGGCGAATGAGCACTGTTCTGTATCCCGGCAGTTTCGACCCCATCCATTACGGACATGTCGACGTAGTGGCCCAGGCCGCCGAACTCTTCGGCAACGTCGTCGTTGCTGTCATGCATAACCCCGAGAAGCCCTCGGGACTTCTGACCACCGCTGAGCGTGTTCGCGTGGCTCGTGAAGCCCTCGCTCACATCCCGAGTGTCACTGTGGAAGCATTCGCTGGTCTTGCCGTTGATGCCGCAAAGTCCGTCAACGCTTTGTGCATCGTGAAGGGTCTTCGAACTTCAGGTGACTTTGAAGTCGAGCAGCAGATGGCGCATACCAATTACGCCGTGGCCGGAGTTCGTACGGTGTACGTGCCGTGTCAGCCAGGTTTCACTCATGTCAGCAGTCGCTTCATTCGCGACATTGCACAACACGGTGGCGATATTTCTTCCATGGTGCCCGCACCAGTAGCCGCGGCCTTGGCTGTGGCGTTTAAGTAACGGAGCAAGACATGTCATACGACGATTACGACGACACCGCAGACGATTCCTATCCGCAACCAGCGCCGGTGCAAGCCCGCCTCGGTGAGAGCGAAATGATTCTTCGCCGCACGATTGACATCATTGCGACGGCCCCGAGTGTCCCACTGTCCAGCACGCCACGTATTGATCGTGATGAAGTGATTGAACTTTTGGAAGATGCTCTGATGCGTTTGCCTGAAGAGATTCGTCAAGCACGTTGGATGTTGAAGGAACGACAGGAATTCCTTGAGAAGACAAAGCGTGAAGCCGATGAGATTCTTGGCGCTGCGCGTCAGCAGGCAGAACGCATGGTGCAGCGCACCGAGGTGGTTCGCGCAGCTGAAACTCGCGCACGTCAAGTCATCGATGCTGCTGATGAGGAAACTCGTCGCTTAAAGAACGAGACCGAAGACTTTTTGGATCAGCGATTGGGAAGCTTCGAAATTCTCCTTGACCGATTGTCGAAGACCGTGGCAAATGGTCGTCATCGTTTGTCCATCGGGTCGCAACCACCGCCAGAGGCTGAAGAGCCCATCGAAGATCAGCGCAGCGCTGGCTTCTTCGACCAAGACCACTAGTACTCGGGCATCGTGGCTACTCCGCTCATCGTCAACGTCGTTGAACTGCTCCGCTGGCCGGGCACAACAAAGGACGTCGTGATGTCTGTTGAGGCAGCCGATCTTGAATTTGGTGAAGCTCGCATCGCGGACGAACCCGTCGACATCGCCCTGCATCTTGAATCACTTTCGAACGGTGTCACGGTGAACGGCACCACGTCAGCCACTTGGACGGGGGAATGCCGTCGCTGTCTGACTCCACTGTCCGAGCGCATGACCTTGGACTTGTCCGAGCTGTACCAGCAGATGCCTGATGACTCCGAGGCCTACAAGATCGAGAACGACCAGATCAACCTTCTGCCGATGGTTCGAGAGAACTTGGTATTGGCAATTCCGCTGGGTCCGCTGTGCCGGGAGGACTGTCCCGGTTTCTGCCCCCATTGCGGCCAAGACCTCTCGGAGGCCACCTGTTCGTGCGATAACACGGTCTTGGACCCCCGGTGGGCAGCCTTGGAATCCCTCAAAGGTGTCCTCGAAGACCCGACCCCGTGAGTTTTCGCCCTTTTGGGGCTATCGTGTCCGAGTCCTCAAGTGAGGACTTTGCCGCTAACACAGGGAGACCACGGTGGCCGTTCCCAAGAAAAAGAAGTCGAAGTCGAAGACCCGTATGCGTCGTGCCTCTAACTGGCGCCTCGCTGCACCTTCACGCAGCACATGCCCACGCTGCGCCGCTGCAAAGATCCCACACACAGTGTGCGGAACTTGCGGTTGGTACAAGGGCCGCGTTGCCGTCTCTGTCGACTGAGTAACGGTTCATTGAACATGTTGCCAATCGCTGTTGACGCGATGGGTGGCGACCGCGCGCCTAGTGAGATTCTCGCTGGAGCGTTGCAGGCGGCCGAATTAGGTATCCCCGTGCTTCTTGTCGGACCGGAAGGTCTGGAAGGAACCGGGGACCTTCCATTGATGCACGCATCTGAAGTCATCGAGATGGATGACGATCCTGCACAGTCCGTTCGTAAGAAGCGCGACTCAACACTTGTTCGTGCGGCAGAAGCTGTTCGCGATGGCAAGGCCAGCGCAATGATCTCTGCTGGAAACACCGGCGCCACCATGGCCAGTGCGTTGCTTCGAATGGGCCGCATCTCTGGTGTGGCACGTCCTGCCATTGCAACTCCGGTTCCAGTCCCTGGCGGAACCCCCACAGTTCTTCTCGATGCAGGCGCGAATGCCGAAGTGCAAGCCGACTGGCTCGTGCAGTTCGCCATCATGGGTGCTGTGTATTCCACCAAGCGTTATGGCGTGGAGAATCCTCGCGTTGGCTTGTTGTCGATTGGCGAAGAACCAGGCAAAGGCGACACCTTGCGCAAAGAGGCATACGAACTCTTGAAGGCATCGCCACACATCAACTTCATCGGCAACGTCGAAGGCCGCGATCTCATGACAGACGACGTCGATGTTGTGGTGACAGATGGTTTCACTGGCAACGTTGTTTTGAAAACTCTTGAAGGCACGTTGAAGACAGTGATTGGTGCTTTGTTCACAGCTTTCGCTCAGCCCGAGTACAAAGAAGCTGCAAAGGAAATTCTTCCTGCAATTTTGCCTCTGTACGACACGTTTGATCCTGACTCTGTTGGTGGCGCCATTCTGTTGGGTGTTGACGGAGTCTGCATCATCTCGCACGGTTCCAGTAGTGCGCGTGCAATGGTGAATGGCATCAAGGTCGCAAAGGAAATGGTTGAATCCGACATGGTGGAATCAATCCGTGCGGCTATCTCAAGTAGCCTGCCTTCCTGAACCATCGTCAGGAGATTCACATGGCCGCAGATCGCAACGCAGTACTGAACACCGTTCGCACACACCTCGCAGAAATCCTTGAGATCGAAGCGTCGGCAATCTCTGAGACCAGTTCTTTTGCAGATGACCTCGGTGCTGACTCCATTGCTTTGATTGAACTCGTGGATTCGCTGGAGCAAGAGTTCTCGCAGTCAATTCCGGACTTCGCATTCGACGATGATGATCTTGCTGACCTGCGTACCGTTGCAGATGCAGTCGAGTACATCGTTCGCGCACACGGCTGAGCTCCGCCATGTCGCACGAACCCGATGAGCGATTGGCGAAGTGCGCTGAAGTCATTGGTCATTCGTTTGTACACACGGACTTGATTTATCAAGCCTTGGTGCATCGTTCGTGGCAAGCAGAGAATGATGAAGCTTTCTCCAATGAGCGACTTGAGTTTCTGGGTGATGCAGTTCTGGGGTGGGCCGTTGCCGATATTGCATTCCATCGACTCGCTGACCTTCCCGAAGGAAAACTGACGGATCTTCGTCGCAGTGTGGTGAACATGCATGCATTGTCTGACATTGCACGTGAGATAGGGCTGGGAGATTTCATTCTCTTGGGCAAGGGAGAAGACGCCGCCGGGGGTCGAGATAAGTCGTCCATTCTCGCCGACGCCTTAGAAGCATTAATTGGAGCGGTAT
>JACCDL011059976.1_pt1 | contig 24684 bp, 24 predicted proteins | sample 7441931 | NCBI WGS metagenome assembly JACCDL01 (sample SAMN15323437, study PRJNA562643) | freshwater metagenome | isolation source: river surface water | place: USA:Blue River Watershed | collected 2017-08-16 | reverse complement strand
GGCTACAAACTTAAGCTTCTCATCCATCTTCGTACTTTCGCTCCACGGCATAGTCGGTCCCTCCTATGCCCGGAAACTGTAAAGTATGTGTCCGGAATAACTTGTAAACTATGTATCGGTAAGCACATAATGACTAAAAGCCCGGTGATGCCGGGCTTTTCGTTTTCTCACTCTGCCACTGCCAACCGCCACAAAGAAATCACCTCTACCGCCCGAGCACTGTGTAGGGCATCACTGACATCAGCCACTTTGGCGTGCGTGGGCTTCGCGTCAATTTTTCCCAGCACACGCAAGCCGGCGCTTTCAATCATGTCGAGTAACTGCTGACGGCTGCGCAATTGCAAATGCTCGGCGAAATCGGACAAGATCAACCAGCCTTCGCCACCGGGCAAAAGGTGAGACGACAAACCCTCCAGAAATCCGCGCAACATTCGGCTATCGGGGTCAAAAATAGCATGCTCAAGCGCTGAGCTTGGCCGCGCCGGCACCCAGGGGGGATTGCAGACGACCAACGCTGCGCGTCCTTCCGGAAACAGGTCTGTATCGACCACCTCAACCTGGTTTTGCAGACCGAGCCTTTGCAGATTTTCTTTGGCACAAAGGACCGCGCGAGGATTGTTTTCCGTAGCGATGACCCGCGCGATGCCGCGTTTAGCGAGTATTACCGCAAGTACGCCAGTGCCTGTGCCTATATCGAAGGCCAAAGCTTCTGCAGTGAGCGCCTCGGGCAATGGCGCCTGAGCTACCAGCGGCACATAGTCCGTACGGACCGGAGCAAATACACCATAGTGCGGATGAATGCGGAATGCCTCCAGTCCCTCTGATGCAGCGATGAGCACCCCCTTTTTGCGCCACTCATGCGCGCCTACGATGCCAAGCAGTTCCCGCAACGAAGTCACATAGGGCCGCTGTGCATCGCCGTAAGCTTCGGTGCAGGCTTGCTTCACATCGGGTGCGCGCCGTAGGGGTACGCTGTGGCTCAGATCAAAGGGTATGAGCACCATACCCAGCGCGCGTGCTCGTTGCGACTGCGAGAGACGATGCCGGTGAAAAGCATCAGGCATCGCACTGTCGGTGGCGAAGCCGGGCTTTGCCGCATCGGCAGCTTTAGTGACTTTGGCAGCCTTAGCCGATTTGCGGGATGGCCGGTCAACACGTCGCGCCAGTGCCTGCAGCAACTGACGTGCATTCTGAAAATCACCCCGCCATAACATGCCCGTCCCCTCACAAGCGAGTCGGTAGGCTGTATCAGCCGTCATCGTATCGTCAGCAATCACCACACGACGCGGAGGCGACATGCCACTCTCGGAGCGCCAATCGGCATTCAGCGTCTCGCCGTTCTCTGCCCAATGAATCTCGGGGTGTGTATCGGCTACAGGGGTGATGCTATTCATGAGAAAGTCAATGTGGGTCGAGAAGTGCGCGGAGTGTAGCAGGAGAAGCACTCTGCCAGCGGCCTGACGTGTCGACCTTTCAACTCAGACATGGGGAGAAAAGTGGCAATACTCGTCTGAACGTACTTTCAGAGGGCACGCAGCTTTCTTTGGTACATTAATTCCTTTCCCTAAACAGCAGAGCAGAATTCATGCACAGCAGCGCGCGAGAAAACGTGATTGGCGTCATCGGTGGCAGTGGCATTTATGACATCGACGGACTAGAAAATCGTCAGTGGGTGAGTGTGAGTTCGCCGTTTGGCGAGCCCTCGGACGAGATACTGATCGGTGAGCTTTTTGGTCAGCCCATGGCCTTTTTACCGCGCCACGGTCGCGGCCACAAGATTCCGCCCTCTGAGGTGAACTACCGCGCCAATATCGACGCACTCAAGCGTCTGGGCGTCACGGATGTAATCTCTCTGTCGGCCGTCGGCTCGCTGAAGGAATCCCTCGCGCCCGGGACCTTTGTCATCGTTGATCAGTTTATTGACCGCACCTTCGCACGCGAAAAATCTTTTTTTGGCAAAGGCATGGTCGCCCATGTGTCTGTCGCCCATCCAGTGTGCTCGCGTCTAGGTGACTGGTTGCAGCAAAGTGCATCCGAAGCGGGTATCGAGGCGGTTCGTGGCGGCACCTATCTGGCCATGGAAGGCCCACAATTCTCGAGCCTGGCAGAATCGAATCTGTACCGGCAGTGGGGTTGTGATGTGATTGGCATGACCAATATGCCTGAAGCCAAACTCGCTCGTGAAGCTGAGCTCTGCTATGCCAGCGTATCGATGGTGACGGATTATGATTGCTGGCATCCGGATCATGATCATGTGACCGTTGAGCAGATCGTAGGTGTATTGATTGCGAATGCCAACAAAGGTCGCGCACTGGTCAAACAAGCCGTACCCCATCTCAAAACAGATGCACATGCTGCCAATTGCAGTTGCCGCAGCGCGCTGCAACATGCGTTGATTACTGCGCCCGAGGCACGCGACCCTGCGATGCTGGAAAAGCTCTCCGCAGTGGCCGGTCGAATGTTGAAATCATGAGCAACACCGCGATGAACAACAGTGCCGGATTGCGCAGGCAAATTCTGTCAGCCTGCAGACGACTTGAAGTCAGTGGACTCAATCGCGGTACCACGGGCAATATCAGCTGTCGGGAAGAAGATCACTTTCTGGTGACCCCCTCGGGGGTTACGGTGGATACCATGACCGAAACCGGTGTGGTCGCGATGCGTTTTGATGGCACCGTGATTGGTCATGGCAAGCCGTCTAGCGAATGGCATTTTCATCGCGACATATTGCAGCAGCGTCCTGATATCCACGCCATCGTCCATACACATTCGCCCTACGCAACGGCGCTGGCCTGCCTGCGTGAAGACCTGCCACCGTTTCACTACATGATCGCTATCGCCGGTGGTGATTCGGTACGCTGTGCACCCTACACGCTATTTGGCACAGACACATTGTCAGCCTATGCGGTAGAAGCTCTCTCTGGTCGCAAGGCCTGCTTGCTGGCCAATCATGGTCTGATTGCGCTGGGCCGTGATCTGGATGAAGCCATGGCCGTGGCCACCGAAGTGGAATCACTGTGCCAGCAATATCTGATCGCACGCCAGAGCGGCACGCCCGTGCTGCTGTCTGCACAAGAAATGCGGCAAGTGATTGATCGTTTTAAAACCTATGGCAAACATGCCATCTCATCCGAATAAATCATGGACTTCACTCAATTCATACGCACCATTCCTGACTACCCAAAACCAGGTATTCAGTTTCGTGACATCACGACCTTGCTCAAAGATCCAGCCGGTTTCAAAGCCTGCATCGACAGCCTGATCGAACGTTATCGTGGTCAATCCATCGATAAAATTGTCGGCATCGAATCCCGTGGTTTCATGTTTGCAGCGCCACTCGCTTATGCATTAGGCATAGGCTTTATTCCTGTACGCAAACCGGGCAAGCTGCCAGGTAAAACAACGGGTCATGACTATGCGTTGGAATATGGTACCGATCGCATTGAAATTCATGATGACGCGATTGTGTCCGGCGAACGCGTACTAATCATTGATGACCTGCTTGCCACGGGTGGCACCGCAGAAGCCGCCGTGGCACTGGTGCAAAAAATGGGCGGCTCAATAGTTGAGTGTGCGTTTCTCGTCGATCTGCCCGATATTGGTGGCAGACAGCGACTTGAAAAAATGGGGCTTCCAGTATTTGCCCTATGCGAATTCGAAGGGGACTAGCATGACGCAAGCCGTGGTCACCCTGCGCTGGATGAGCGAGTCAGGCAAGCAGTGGCTGGAGATGATCGACCAGACTCGTCTGCCTGCAGTGTTTGACTATGTGCCCTACGACAGCGCGCAAGGTGTCGCAGAAGGTATTCGAACCATGGTCGTGCGAGGTGCGCCCGCCATCGGCGTGGCGGCCGCCTATGGCGTGGCACTGGAAGCTTTGCGGCTGCGTGATTTGCCGCGCGCAGAATTTGATCAGCGCCTGCAAGAGGGTTTTGATGTGCTCGCCGCGAGCCGGCCTACAGCGGTCAATCTGTTCTGGGCCCTGAATCGCATGCGTGAGTGCTGGCAACAGCATGGCACCACTGATGCTGCAACGCTATCCGATGCGTTGGTCAAAGAGGCGAAAGCCATACATAGCGAAGATGTGGATATCAATCTCGCCATGGGCGCCGCTGGTGCCGCGCTCTTGTCAGATGGTTCGCGCGTACTCACCCATTGCAATGCGGGTGCGCTGGCCACTGCCGGGCACGGCACCGCACTGGGCGTGATTCGCTCGGCGGTCGCCTCGGGCAAACGTATTTCCGTGATTGCAGATGAAACCCGCCCCTTCCTGCAGGGCGCGCGTCTGACGGCATGGGAAATGGTGCAGGAAAAAATTCCCGTCACACTCATCACCGACAACATGGCCGGTCACATGATGGCTCGCGGTGAAGTTGATGCGGTAATCGTCGGAACCGATCGCGTCGCAGCCAATGGTGATGTCGCCAACAAGATCGGTACCTACATGGTGGCAGTACTGGCACACCGACACGGCATTCCGTTTTATGTCGCCTGCCCGCTGTCGACCATCGACATGAAGATCGCTCGCGGCGAAGATATTCCGATTGAGGAACGCTCGCCGCTGGAAGTGACAGGCTACCGCGATTGTCAGTGGGCGGCGGCTGGCGTGATGGTCAGGAATCCATCGTTTGACGTAACGCCCGCCGAGCTGGTGACGGCACTGATTACGGAGAAGGGCGTGATACATCAGCCGGACACGCATAAACTGAGCCGGCTGTTCTCGTGACTGACAATAAAGCCTGCGCTTTTTCAGGCTTCGCCGACTTTTTCAAAAAATGGACGTCGCATAAGTTCGGGAATATCTTCGGGCGGTACCGGCTTGGAGAGAAGATATCCCTGAATCTCATCGCAACCCATCGCCTGCAACTTGCGCAGCTGCTCTGCCGTTTCCACACCTTCAGCCACAACGGTAATATCAAGGCTGCGCCCTATCGAAACGATGGTCTCGCACAAAGTCTCGCTCTGATAATCCTTACCCAGCTTTCGGACAAAAGACTGGTCGATCTTAATTACGTCAATATTCAGACTCTGCAATTGAGATAGTGAAGAATAGCCTGTACCAAAATCATCAATCTGTAATTGAATTCCCAAATTACGAAGCTTGTGCAACTCCTTGATAGCTGATCCCGCTTCATCCAACACGCTTGATTCTGTAAGCTCGATAGCGATCAATGATGAGTGCAGACCGTACTCTTTCAAGCAAGTGCTGAGCACCAACCGAAGAGACTCGTCACGCAACTGAAGCGCCGACACATTAACCGAGACGCGTTTCATGCTAACGCCTTGAGACCTCCAAGCGGCCATCTGCGCACAGACTTTTCGAATGACCAATTCACCCATGGGAATCACCAGCCGAGTCTGCTCAGCTACGGCAATGAACTCTGCCGGTGATACTAGACCACGCTCTGGATGCTGCCAGCGTATCAGCGCCTCCATACTGGAAAACTGACCGGTCGTCGCGTTGGCTCGCGGCTGATAAACCATCACAAATTCATCATTTTTAATTGCCCGCTGGAGATCGCGCTCGATCTGTGCTCGGTCTCTGATGTTTTGAGCGTATTTTTCGTCGTAGTGTCGATATTGGGATTTTCCCTGTGACTTGGCTTCATACATAGCGATGTCTGCCGCCTGCATCAGCCCTTGAACATCCTTTCCATCGCATGGATGAACACTGATGCCGGCCGACGCCCTCAAGGGAAATTTTTCCCAGCTAGTTCCGACTACCGAATGGGCGATCGACGCCATGAGCATTTGCGCCTCTGCGCTGCCATCACCATCGATCAGATCGTCAAGAACAACAATGAACTCATCTCCACCGACACGCGCCAGATGATGCTTTGGAGAGATAGCACCGCGCATGGCCTTGGCAACCGAGATCAAAACCAAATCGCCGGTACGGTGACCTAAAGCGTCGTTGATATTTTTAAAATCATCCAAGTCAATCGCGATCAGCGCAAGTCGCTGACCAGTCTCATTAGCTCGTTCCAGCATGACAGGCAGCGCTTCATTAAGCCAATGACGATTCGGCAGGCCAGTGAGCGTATCCGTCTTGGCCATTCTGGCAAGCTCCATGGCTTGCTGGCGAGCTTCGGAAATATCCCGTATCGTAATTGCAATGTCTTTGCCCGAGAGGACAGCGCGCCGATGAAACCATCCTGCCTTATGCCGCCTACCCTCGGGCACATAAAACTCATCTTCGATAAATTCTTCTGCCTGAACGTGCCGGAAGAATTTTCGTACGACATCACAATCTTCGCCCTGATAAATTTCGATGCAGCACTTACCAATCAAATCAGTGCGGAGGTAGCCTGACAACTTTGCAGCACGCTCATTACAGTCTTCGATAAACAACTTATCTATCTCGCCGTCGTCACGATAGCTTGGGCTGACCATATAGAAAGCTTCACGAGCACCATCCACCGCCAGGCGAAAAGTCGACTGTACCTGCGCCTCATGTCGGCGGCGGGCCGAATTACGAATTTGGCTCAGGGCACCCGAGGTCGCAAAGCCCATCAGTAGCAAGCTGACTATGCCAGCAATAACGATATAAGTCCGCTGGGTTGAGGCATAGGGTTTAAATACATTGGCCTTGTTTATCGCCGCCACACTAATTAAGGGATAGCCCTCAATCTTTCTCCAGCTGACGAGCCTGGCCTGACGATCTATAAAAGTGAGTTCTGATTCCTCGCGAATGCCATGATCTTCCAAAAACACAGGCTCACGAGCATAAAACGCATACGTTGCACTCACTCCACCTTTGGAGACAAGTAAAGGACCGTGCATAAAGCGCACCGAGATGAAATCTCCGGGCATCAGCGATGCAGCATTGCGAAAGCTGGCCAGATAATCGGGCTCCGCAGCAATCAGCACAACACCATCAAAGCTTCCATCGGACTTCTCGAAGCGTCGACTAAAGCGAATGATTTGTTTGTCCTGAAATCCACCCCGCCCGGGTGAAGGCGGCAAGATATGAAGCTGCGACTTGGGTTGATCGAGATTTAATTTAAAGAAGGGGAGATCACCCATGTAAGTACCACGTGCCAGATTGCGCGTGCTGCTGACAGCATAACCTCGAGCATCAATGGCAACTGGAAAAATAGCATCTTGGTAGACACCACGACGAAACTGATCTTCCAAATCCAGTACCCCGGGCTTGTGCTCCCACTGGTACTTGATGGACATCGACAACTGATCGATCTGTGAGACGCTGCGCAGAACCTGCTCGGCATAACTTTCGGCACGCGCTGCGGCCTCACGTTCAGCTTGTCGAATCAGCTGTGTCCTGTCCATATCGATCTTCATCCACACTGCACCAAACAATACAGCGACCAGCAGCGCACAGGCGAAGCCCCAAACGATCACAATGCGTCGATTGGCGTATCGGATCTGGGATTCAGAATAGATGAATGAATCTTTCATCGAAAACAAGAGGTGGCTTGGATTAGTGCGTTAATCGGTGAAATGAATCACCGCCCCTAATGTTTCGATTATGCAAGATGTTTGAGGAAAATCAAAATTCCCTCGAAGAAACTTTTTGCTGGCTAAGAACCTACGGATTACAAGCACTCGAGTGCAATGTAATGTTGCTTACGGGGAAGATTTGCGTTCGCGCCGACTGGCTTCCTGCGTTTCGCGGAAGATGGGCAGATAAACATAAGCTAGGGTTCCACGATCATCGAGCTTGCTGAATTCAAGCTCAACATAAATTTTTTCATTCCCACCACCCCACGCGTAGGCCTCGGATGAGCGCTGAACGGGCTTGGGCTCTCCCCAGTGTTTTTTTGCATAGGCAATCAGCGCGGCGAAATCTTTATCTCCGCCAAACTCCATTTGTACAAAATAGAAGCGGTCATCAGCAAAGCACAGACGCAAATTGCTGACTGTGGTGTCGCCTAATTTCGCCACACCCTCACCATTGCGATAGCACTTGTACAGAGGCGTCTCCGCCAGCTTCTTGGCACCGGGCATGGCTGCAAGCGACTCTGTCCAGCGCAATCCATCAAAACCTTCAGGCAAATCTCCGCCCATGGCCAGAACCGGCATCAGCAAAAGAAAAAGTATTTTTTTCATGATTAGTTCCAGACAAGTACGAATTAAAAAATATCAAAAAAAATGGCGCAGAAAACCGCGCCATTGATGAAGTCAGCAAGCGATCATTTCCAGAGCGCGCACTTGGTCTCTTCTTTGGTCATGAACGCCTTCTCACCCGGAATGACCTGAACAGGCTTGTAATAATCCCAAGCATATTTTGATTCGGCCGGAGATTTCACCTGCATGAGTGTCATGTCATGCACCATGCGACCATCGGGGCGTACGATACCGTTCTTGGTAAAGAAATCATTGATAGGGGTTGATTTCAATTTCTCCATCACTTTATCGCCATCTTCATTGCCGAGTGCTTTGACTGCATTCAGATAGAACGTGGCTGCAGAGTAATCGGCGGCATGCAGCATGGATGGGGCCTTTTTGTTTTTGTCCATGAACTTCTTCGACCAGGCACGCGATTCTTCGTTGGTATCCCAATACCATCCATCGGTCAGATACATGCCCTGAGTCAGATCCAGACCCAGCGCATGCACATCATTGACGAACATCAGCAGGCCAGCCAGCTTCATTTTTTTATTGATACCGAATTCTGCTGCCGCCTTGATCGAATTGACCGTATCACCACCTGCATTAGCCAGTCCCAATACCTGTGCCTTGGATTTTTCAGCTTGGAGCAAGAAAGACGAGAAGTCCGATGCTGCAAGTGGATGACGTACTGAACCCAGCACCCGACCACCGCTTTTGGTCACGACGTCCGACGCATCTTTTTCCAGCGACATGCCAAACACATAATCTGCCGTCAGGAAGAACCAATCCTTCTGGCCTTGCTGAACCAGCGCGCCAGACGTGCCACGGGCCACAGCCGCTGTATCGTACGCGTAGTGAATGGTGTAAGGCGTGCATTCTTCATTTGTCAGGCGCGATGTCCCGGCACCGATAGCAATGAAAGGCTTTTTCTTTTCCGCAGCGACCTTGGCCATGGCCAGGCTGGTTGCGGAGTTGGTACCACCAATCAGCAAATCCACGCCTTGCTGGTCGAACCACTCACGCGCCTTGCTGGCTGCAATGTCGGCTTTGTTTTGATGGTCTGCCGAAACGAATTCAATTTTCTTGCCATTGACCTTGTCGCCAAAATCTGCAATCGCCATCTTGATGGCCTCTGCGCCTGCTGGTCCGTCGACATCGGCATAGACACCGGACATGTCGGTGATGAAACCAATCTTGACAGTATCACCGTCATTGCTGCTAGTGGTGTTGTCAGCCTTCTGGCATGAGGTCAGCGTAAACATCGAGGCCAATGCTGATACGGCAACCAGTACGCGGGTGGGATTCCTGAGTTTCAACATCATCTCCTTATAGTTATTGATTTCAACATGAAAATGGTGCCGCGATCTTACGCAGCTTTAACGGCAGCAATCTTAGCATGAGGCCCATTGATAGCGCGACGTCTGGCGCACGGGCATGCCAGGGACACACTCATCAGTGCCGACCCTGAGCCTACTTCCCGGAAACGCATTCTCCTTGAGTAACCCCGTACCGGCCTTAATCATCCATGCCGGTTTATCCACCGCTTACGCGTAAATTTTTCCACAACCGGTGGCCGTCATCGGGTTAGAGCACAGCACTCGCGGACTTTGGAGCTGGCACATAGCTTGCAAAGATCTCCTTTGGCTGGCTTTAGTCGGCCGATATATCGAGTGGCATGCCAGTGCACCTTAATTAAAAGGAGAGACTTATGGAAACCGAAATCCCGATTAGCTCGACTGACACTTCAGGTGGCCGGCCGGAGATCCGCAGCCGTAGCCATCAGGCGTCCGGTCTGCGGGACGAGTTATCCCATCTGAAAAATGATCTCGACGCTTTGATGTTGCATGCATCGACACTCAGCGAGAGCGAATTACGCGAAGCCCGTGACCGAATCATGTCCAGATTTTCTTCGATGCGCCATGCCGCCAAAGGCATCGCGGAGCAAGCTAGCCGGCAATTGAGCCTGGGACGCGACGTGACAGCGGACTATGTACGTGAGCGTCCTTTGCAGTCGGTGTTGGTCGCAGCAGGCATGGGACTGCTGATCGGCGCACTTCTACGCCGCGACTGAAAGCCAGAATGTTCAAAACACTCAAGTAGAGGTTGGAGAACTCCATGCTGAAAGCACTGCAAAAATCCAAACAACTCTCTGTGATTGCCATCGATAGATTGGGTGACTACCTGGCGCTTCTGCAGATTGAATTAAAACTTCAGGGGCGTGAACTTGGTGCGCAACTGGCAGCTTATGTGCTGGCTGCGATGTGCATGTTTTTCATGCTGCTCTTCACAGGGATAGCAATCCTGGTGACGTTCTGGGACAGCGATTACCGCAATATCGCAGCATGGTTGCTGGTAGCACTGTATGCGGCCACTGCGGGCGCAGGTATCTCACTGGCCAAGCAGCATGCAGGGCGTGGTGCGGGATTGATGACCTTGCGCGACGAAATCAAACGCGATGTGGCATTGGTCCGGGAGAGCTTATGAGAATGTCGCTGGAAGAAGAACGTCGCGCCTTGCTGGAACAAATCGAAGCCAGGCGCAGCCTTTATCGCCGTATGCTGACCGGCGATAGCGAAGATCATCAAACAACCGGTATCCACCGACAAGCCATCGGTCACGCCATCGCGCCGCAACACAATCGACTCGGACATTGGCTGCTCGATCACCCCGTGCAGGCGGCTACCGGCGTTGCGCTGCTGGTATGGCTGGGTCCGCGTCTGATCCGGCGCAATCAAGCTCGCTCAAAGACTGTCAGGGAAGCGCCGGTAACAGGACAACGTACCGGCATCCTGAAAGCTATCGCAGGCATGATGGTGTTGTTGCTTCGAGATCCCCGACAACTGCAAACTACCGCCAGTATGATCAGCAACACCTGGCGGTGGTTACGGCGCACGACTACAACTCAAAACCACACCCGTGGAAGGAAACCTTATGCGTAAGTTCATCACATTGCTGGGACTGACGGCTTCAATCATGAGCGGCTTGAGTATCTCTGGCTGCAACACGATGCGAGGATTCGGAAAAGATGTTGAACGCGGCGGGGAACGCGTGCAAGATGCGGCAAAGCCCAAACCGGAATCAACACAACAAAAAGGACAATAAAGGCGACTTCAAAGCACCATCAGTCCCGCCTGGATCAGACATTGATGGGACGCAGGGCTCAAGGAGCGACGCAGATGCGAATCAACCTTGATGCGTTCCCAATGAGCCTCGATGTGCATAGTCATATTTACCAGAGCCCGACCTGCCATTTCACGCGCGAATTCTTCGCAAGAAAATATAATTCGAGTATCGAAACGAAAGACGGCCTGGTGCAAGGCGCTTTTCATTTGATGACTACTGACAGGCTGACGACCAGCAGGCAGACCGAAACCTGACAGGAGCGCTGCTATCGCCAATGTTGGCGGCAGCATGAACCATCTTCGCCATTTGATCCAGGGTCGCATCTCAGCACGCCATGTTGATCTCATAAAAAACAAGATCGGATCTAAAAAACTTACCGTAACTGCTTATGAAGAAGCGACGATGGAGTCAATTAACTGAAGGTGTAATAGACCAATCGTACCAAATCAGAATCAAAGTAAAGCGCTTGCCAGGGAATGGTGACAGTCCCCTTGCTGTTATTGGAAATCACCGTCACAAATCGCAACTGACGACTGCGAGCATCCACTAGCACTGTCCGTACCTGTCCCATGGCCTGTCCAGCAGCGGTTACCACTGGGCAGGAGCGCAGCAATTCAGTCGCTGAAGATTGACCCGCTGTCATACAAGTGAAACGTTTTCTTGCACCATGTCCGTTTCGCTGCGTCGTGTCATTCGATGTCGTCAGCATAATCACGTCTCCATACCCACATTCCCGACAGCGCCATGGTGCGTATCACTGTGACCGTTTCAAGTGGTGACGAGTTCACAATATTCCTGACTCGGTTCGTCTAATCGTTGTACCGTCCGTGCTCTCGGTCCAGGTGGTTCGTCGCGCACCCATGGCGCCGAGCGCACCTCCCAGCAGACTCAGCGCGAATGCGAGCGCAACGGTACCAAAGGCAATCCAGGCAGCAGTCCCTGCACGCTGGATTGCACGGTTAGCCGCTTCGCGCCCTGCGGGAGATGCCTGCTCAGGTGATCCGGACAAGATCAGCGCCTGATCCACGATACCGGCAGCACGATCGCGCTGCACACCCATTGTGCTGCTCATGTAATCGATAGCCTGATCACGACGACCTGCGCTGATATGCTCTTGCAGCGTGCCCAGTGCTTCGGGACTCATACTGGTGCCCATCTGGCGATTGATCATGCTGGTGATGCTGCTGCCCTGCGTGCCCGTATTGCCAGAATTCAGACTGGAGAACAAGCCCGACAGCAATGAACCCCCTGCCGATGTCGCGAGAAAAACAAACAGCAGTGTGGTGACAGCCCAGGTGACCACACCGTGAAGAACACCATCCGTTTTTCGCTTGAGACCCGACATACGTCCGGCTACATAGGTACCGATCAAAGCAGCAATCAGCATCGACAAACCTGCCCAAACCAAAGCACCTGTCGCCGGGCCTCCGACGGCGGAGATGCTGCTCAGCGACAAGCCACTGGCAATACCCAGCAAGGTCAGTACCAGCTGCACCGAAACACCCACCGCCACACCAGCCAATACTGCTCCCCAGCGAATCGCCAGAAACAAGGGGCGACGAAGGATGTTTTCCTGGGAAGTCACGGTCTCGCTCGGAAAACCCGAACTACTTTCAATATGAATGGTTGCCATGGGAAGGTCTCCTTGCTGAAGTAAAGTACGTGAATTGGCATCTAGCCGCGCTACGCTGCAAATATTTTCGTAGGTGGTCCAATAGAAATATCTTCCCTGGAGCCTGTCTCGTCAGGTTGATGACAAGACGCGCCGACGACGGCAGTACAGCTCGTGCGGCGAGCAGGTGCAATGCCACCAGCGGCCTAACGATGCAGGCTCTTGGTGAAGCGAGATCAATGCGAGGAAAAGGTAAGGGGCGCATATAAAAATTGGTCTTCACATCGGTGAAAATATACCGTTGGCAACCTTCACACAATCGCCTTGCTTAGTCAGTGATGACACTCGCTGAGCTGGTGTTTTCAGCACTGCCAGACTTGTTTCATGGCGGCCATATTCTTCGAGACGGTTGTAGAGTGTCTTGAGGCTGATGCCAAGCAGATCGGCTGCGCGTTTTTTTACGCCACCGCATAGCTCCATGGTGGCAAAGATTAACTTTCGATCTACATCCGCCAGTGATGTGCCGACGGGTATGGACAAGGCCAGTGCACTCGAACGGCAATAGGCAGGCACAGGCACAAGAACTTGGGGATCGATCATTTGATCGGACAAGATATAGGCACGTTGAATGAAATTGCGCAGTTCCCGTACATTGCCCGGCCAATGGTGCATGCGCAGGACACTCATAGCGGAGTCAGAGATCGTCTTGCCAGTCCCATGAGTGGCATTGAGCTCATCAAGAAAATAGCGTGCAAGCAGCTCAATATCCTGCTCACGATCACGCAAAGGTGGAATTCGGAGCGGAAAGACATTAAGTCGATGAAAAAGATCCAGCCTGAGCCGACCCTCGGCGATAGCCTTCTCGGGGTCACGGTTGCTTGCTGCAATGATTCGTACATTGGTGCTCAGCGACTGATGACTGCCAATGCGCATGAATGCGCCAGTTTCCAGCACGCGCAGCAGCTTGACTTGCAAGTCCACCGGCATTTCAATCACTTCATCAAGAAACAGCGTACCGCCACAAGCACGTTCAAAGTAACCTTTATGCTGCCGCTCCGCTCCGGTAAAACTGCCCTTCTCGTGACCAAAAATTTCACTTTCGATGAGGTGCGGCGAAATTGCACCGCAATTAATCGGAATAAAAGGCTGACGATGACGTGGACTCTGCGCATGAATAGTCTGAGCGACGAGCTCCTTGCCCGTGCCACTCTCGCCGAGCAAAAGCACAGTGGCTTCGGTAGGTGCGACACGACTGATATGCTCGGACAGCGTTTTCATGGCAACGGAAGTCCCTAGCAAGCGAGGTGAAATCAACTGCCCGCTGGTATCCGTTACAGCCACGGGCAAGTCGCGTAGCCAGCGTCGGACGCGAGGCAAATCCAGTGGTTTGGTCAAGCAATCCGCCACGCCAAGACGCCAGGCATCAATGACGGCATCGACACTGGGCGCGACCATCATCATAATCACAACCATCCCGCTCGACTCGCCGCCAACATCAAGCAAGCTGAGGCCAGATCCATCACTGAGATACTGAGCCGTGAATATGATGTCGGGGCGCTGCAAGGTGATTTGTATCGCGGCTTGCCTGATACTCGTCGCCATAGCGCTGCTCAGACCTTCTTCTCGCGCCGCCTCACGCAACAAGTGACTAGAGTCGCCGTCCTCATCAACAATCAATACGTGGGGCATAGGGTCATGGAATATGTACGAGCATCGCCTGAACTATTCAACGTGAATCACCGGTAGAGCCGCCGCTCATACCGCCCGATGAGGTATCACCCGAAGTGCCAGCGGCAGAGCCTGTGCCGCCAGACGAACCGCCTTCTCCCAAGCTGCTGGGTGCGACGGATGTACTGCCTGAGCTGCTACCAGAACTACTTCCTGAGCTGCCTCCGGAAGGGGGTGTTGTTGTCGTGCCGGGTTTGGTTTCCTTGTCTTCTGCCGGAGGCGTCGATGGTGTCGACGGTGCCACTTCAGGGACAGTCTGCGCTGGTGGTGTGCTGCCAGTACCTCCCTGCTCTGTGCCAGCCCCGCCTCCCCCACCGCGATTACAGGCAGTGAGGCTAGCAACGATCAAACCCGACAACAGAAGAATTTTCGACACATGCGATTTCGGAGTCATTAGTGATCCTTTCAACAGAAGATAAAGTCGTCTTGTGTCTTCTTGACTTCAGCATCGTGCATAAGTTTCAACATGTCGAAGAGCCTTCTGCGCAACGGCAAAGCTCTTCACCTAAAAGCAAGACAAAGCACCACCAACAAGGTGTATTACGGCCATACCTTCGTTGATATCAGACAGTATCTTTTGGTCGATCTGGTGCAGATTGATGATTTTTCATGCTCATCATCTGCCATGACTCAATCCAGTCCTGCCATGCGTTTCGGTATGCTTTGCGGCAGCTCGCAAGCGATGCTGTCTTTGTATCGGCAAATCGAGCGGGTTGCGATGACAGAAGCGACTGTGCTGCTTGAGGGTGAAAGTGGTACTGGCAAAGAGCTGGTTGCCCAATCTATTCATTTGTCCAGCCAACGATCTGACAAGCAGTTTGTTGCAGTCAACTGTGGCGCGATACCGGCTCATCTCATTGAGGCTGCATTGTTTGGTCATGAGAAAGGTAGTTTCACGGGCGCCATGCGCCGGCAGGTGGGCTACTTTGAGTACGCCTCTGGCGGCACACTCTTTCTTGATGAGATCACGGAGATGCCGCCTGACATGCAAGTCAAACTGCTGCGTGTTCTTGAGTGTGGTAGTTTCTACCGCGTAGGTGGCAGTGAGCCTGTTCAGGTAGACGTGCGGCTGATTGCAGCGACCAATCGTTCACTGAAAGATGCAGTCCAGGCAGGCAGTCTTCGACAAGATTTGATGTATCGCCTCGCCGTATTTCCCATTTTTATTCCACCGCTGCGTGGGCGTGGGGACGATACTGAACTATTGGCGAAGCATTTTCTCGATGAACTGAATCGGGAAGCCGGAACCAGCAAACGATTCTCCAGACAGGCTCTGGAACAATTAGGCCGGCATCGCTGGCCTGGCAATGTGCGCGAACTGAAAAATCTGGTGCATCGTGCTTTCATTCTCTCTACAGATATATTGACCCTGGAGACTCCATCATTAGCCAACAAAAAAATATCTATAGTGGTCGATGGCATACTTGATTTCACGATTGGCACCGCACTGGCTGATGCGCAGAAAGAAATCATTCTGGCCACACTGCATCATCATCGAGGCAATAAGCGTATGACGGCAGAGACCTTGGGTATTAGCTTGAAAACACTGTACAACCGCCTCAAGACGTACTGACTGCTTCCGCCGCACGCAGCAACACATTCGCATCGCCGCTCGCCAACTGCTTTGCATCAGACAGGTTTTGACGAAAACGGCGCGCGCCGGGCAAACCCGCCATCAACCCCAGCATATGCCGGGTAATGCTGTTGAGTCTTGGCCCACCCGAAGCAAGCTGCGCACGAACATAAGGCAGCATCGCATTGATGATCTGCACACGCGTGCGCACATCCCCAGAATCGCCGTAATAACGCGAATCGAAATCGGCCATCAGGTAAGGATTGTGATAAGCCTCACGACCGAGCATCACACCATCAACATGAACCAGATGGCTATCAATATCAGCGATCGTTCGAATCCCGCCATTGATGATGATTTCCAGTTGCGGAAAATCTTTTTTCAGCTCATAGGCATAGTCGTAGCGCAATGGTGGAATCTCGCGATTTTCTTTGGGTGACAAGCCGCTGAGAATGGCATTACGTGCATGAACGATAAAAGTTTTGCATCCCGCATCTGCCACACGACCAACGAAGTCGCGTACGAAACCATAGCTGTCTACATCATTGATGCCGATACGATGCTTGACTGTGACGTCAATACTGACCGCATCACGCATGGCCTTCACACAATCGGCCACCAGCGCAGGCTCGGCCATCAGGCAAGCGCCGAAAGCGCCACGCTGGACGCGCTCGGATGGGCAACCGCAATTGAGATTGATTTCGTCATAACCCCATTGCTCACCGAGTTTCGCGCACTGGGCAAGATCATCAGGCTCGCTGCCACCCAGTTGCAAAGCCACCGGATGCTCTTCATCGCTGAAATCAAGATGACGCGCTCTGTCACCGTGAATGATCGCGCCGGTCGTGACCATCTCTGTATAAAGCCAGGTGTGACGCGTGATCTGCCGATGAAACATGCGGCAATGGCGATCGGTCCAGTCCATCATCGGTGCGACCGATAGACGTCGAGCGGGTAGCGGAGTTTTATCTTTCACGCGGGGCAGACTTTGAAGCGAAAGCCGGCATTTTACCGGCTCTGACGTGGCGCTCGTGGCATACAGTAAAGTAGCGGCTCGGGACAATTTACGACAACCATCTGGTATCAATCTGAAATCATCCTAACCATGAGCCTCGATACTTCTCACTACTGGATGCCGTTTACGGCCAATCGGCAGTTCAAATCTCGCCCACGCCTGTTGAAATCAGCCGCGGGCATGTACTACACCGCCGAAGACGGACGGCAGATTCTTGATGGCACAGCCGGCTTGTGGTGCGTGAATGCCGGCCATGCCCATCCGAAAATCACCCAGGCTATCGTTGAGCAGGCGCAGACCATGGATTTCGGCACGCCATTCCAGATGGGGCATGTAAAAGCCTTCGAAGCCGCCAGCAGCCTCGCGGCCATGGCGCCGGCGGACCTGAATCGTGTCTTCTTCTGCAATAGTGGCTCAGAGGCCGTCGATACCGCGCTAAAAATGGCGCTGGCGTATCACCGTATGCGCGGCGACGGATTGCGCACCAAGCTGATAGGTCGTGAACGCGGCTATCACGGCGTGGGTTTCGGCGGGATAGCCGTGGGCGGCATTGCAGGCAACCGCAAGCACTTCGGCCCCGCCCTGTCTGGCGTGGACCATCTGCGTCATCCACTCGATATCAAACGCAATGCGTTTGCGCGGGGCGTGCCCGAACACGGTGCCGAGATCGCTGACGAGTTTGAGCAGCGTCTACTCGCGCTGCATGATCCCACCACGATAGCCGCGCTGATCGTCGAACCTGTGCAGGGCTCGACCGGCGTGATCATTCCACCCAAGGGCTACCTGAACAAGCTGCGTGCGGTATGTGACAAATACGGCATTCTGCTGATCTTTGATGAGGTAATTACCGGATTTGGTCGAATCGGAACGGCGTTTGCGTCGAATTATTTTGATGTGATCCCTGACATCATCTGCTGCGCCAAAGGTTTGACGAATGCTGCTGTACCAATGGGTGCGGTCATTGCGAAACAAGCGATCTACGATGAATTCATGGCGCGCGCACCCGAGAACAGCATCGAGTTTTATCACGGCTATACCTACAGCGGCCATCCGCTGGCCAGCGCAGCGGCAATCGCTGCACTGGATGTTTATCGCGAAGAAGCACTGTTCGAGCGCGCGGCTGGGATGTCTACCGCATTTGAAAATGCTGCCCACTCGCTGCGCGGGCTTCCCCAAGTAAAAGACATTCGTAACATTGGCCTGGTCTGTGCAATCGAACTTGAACCCCTGCCCGGCAAGCCAACGGCACGCGCTTATCAAGTATTCGAGCGCTGCTTCTGGGAGAAAAATGTTTTAATCAGAACGACCGGCGACATCATTGCACTGTCACCACCGCTGATCATCGATGAGGCGCAGATCAGCTCGCTGTTCGCAGCCATCAGCGACGTCATTAAAACTACCCATTAAAAAAGCGCCCGAAGGCGCTTTTTTAATGGGACACGCAGACGATCAGGCTGCTTCTCTTGAGGCCTTCTTGCGCTCATGCTCCTTCAGGAAGCGTTTGCGCAAACGAATGCTCTTGGGCGTGATCTCGACCAGCTCATCATCATCGATAAACTCGACCGCGTATTCCAGCGTCAGCGCAATCGGGGTCACCAACCTCACTGCCTCGTCAGTACCCGAAGCACGAACATTAGTCAGCTGCTTGCCCTTGATAGGATTGACGACCAGATCATTTTCTCGCGAATGAATGCCGATGATCATGCCTTCATAAACAGGATCATTGTGGCTGACAAACATACGGCCACGCTCCTGCAGCTTCCAGAGCGCATAAGCGACCGCAGCGCCGTCATCTTGCGAGATGAGCACACCATTTCGGCGACCAGCCAACTCGCCTTTGTTGGTATCGACCGGACCATAGGCATCGAATACATGACTCATCAAACCGGTGCCGCGGGTCAAAGTCATGAACTCACTTTGAAAGCCAATCAAGCCACGCGCGGGAATTCGATATTCCAGTCGGACACGTCCTTTACCATCCGGTTGCATATCCTGCAGATCACCCCGTCGGCGTCCAAGTTCTTCCATCACGCCACCCTGATTCACTTCCTCGACATCGACGGTCAGATTTTCAAAAGGCTCATGGCGAACATCGCCAACCATCTTGAATACAACGCGCGGACGCGAGACGGCTAGCTCGTAACCTTCGCGCCGCATGTTTTCGAGCAAAATCGTCAGGTGCAGTTCGCCACGACCGGACACTTCAAAAATCGTGTCATCGTCGGTAGGCGCCACACGCAATGCCACATTCGCCTTGAGCTCACGATCAAGACGCTCACGCAGCTGGCGGCTGGTGACAAACTTGCCTTCACGACCAGCCAGCGGCGAAGTATTGACCATAAAGTTCATGGTCAGGGTTGGTTCATCGACCGTCAGCATCGGCAACGCATCCGGTGTATCAACTGCACACACGGTGGTGCCTATGCCCAGTTCTTCGATGCCGTTAATCAGTACGATGTCGCCAGCCCAAGCTTCAGCCGCAATTTCGCGCTCCAGACCTTTGAACTTGAGCACCTGATTGATACGCGCCTTGACCGGCGTGCCTTCAGGTCCGTTCATGATCACGACATCCTGCAAGGCTTTGACACGGCCACGGCTTATGCGACCGATGCCGATTTTGCCGACATAGGATGAGTAATCAAGTGAGGAAATCTGCAGCTGGAGCGGACCGTCCGGATCATCATCACGCACCGGAACGTGGCGCAGAACGGCGTCAAACAATGGCGTCATGTCACCTTCGCGCACATCGGCATCAAGACTGGCATAACCATTCAACGCGGACGCAAAGACAACCGGGAAATCGAGCTGTTCTTCCGTCGCACCGAGCTTGTCGAACAATTCAAAGGTCGCATTGATGACCCACTCCGGCCGTGCGCCGGGACGGTCGATCTTGTTGACGACAACGATGGGCTTGAGGCCCAAGGCAAGCGCCTTGCGCGTCACGAAGCGGGTCTGGGGCATCGGGCCCTCCACCGCATCCACCAGCAGCAGAACGGAATCCACCATCGAGAGCACACGCTCGACCTCGCCACCAAAGTCGGCGTGGCCGGGGGTGTCAACGATATTGATGTGCGTGCCCTTGTACTCCACCGCGCAATTTTTCGCGAGGATGGTGATGCCACGCTCTTTTTCAAGGTCGTTGGAATCCATCACGCGGGTATCCACCTGCTGGTTTTCACGGAAAGTGCCGGACTGACGCAGCAGCTGGTCTACCAGCGTGGTTTTGCCGTGGTCAACGTGGGCAATGATGGCGATGTTGCGCAATGCGCGGTCGGTGTTTGACATGGGGAGATAGGCCGAAGCAGGAAAACCCGAGATTTTAACACCGAATTATGTCAATTTCGAGAAATTCCTTGCATTTTCAATGAGTTGCATAAAATCGAAGGCGGATTGCGAGTGAATATGCGGAGGAACAAAATTATCAAAAATGATACGAAAGATTTTGAAAGTGCTGCCATAGCCAAATTTTGTTTATTGTCCGAAAACATATTGACAGGGGACTCATGAAAACTGCCCGTGAATACCAGCCAGCCGCTCAATTGCTCAGGGAATGGACCCAAAACTTTTCCGGCACTCCAGACGGTGGTGATGCCAATGACCTGCCTGCCGAAAAATCCCGCTGGACCAAATGGAAATTAACGAATGAAAACGATGCCCAGTCGGTCGGCTATTGCCGCATGGAAAAATCAGAGAGCACCCTGTTTGGCAGATTGGTGGACAGACTGAATTACTGGTCCGGCAACGCCCGATGTGCTGCGAAAAATAAAATCATTGAAACGCTGGAGCATCAGGGCATTGAACTTACGGAAGATATCAGGCAAGCACTTCCGGGCAGATGGAAACTTGGAAATACCAACCTTCTGGAAATCGGCATAAAAGCAGCGCTGAAAGAGAAAGAAAAAGCGGCAACGGCAACGAGAGAAGAACACCTGAAAGACTACTGCCAATCCGAACTGGCAGAACCCTTCAGGCAATATCTATGGGGCGTCGTCAACCGTGATGTCACCGACGCTGGATATCCTCTGACCGAAAAATCTAAGTTAATCGAACAAGAAATCACCGAAAAAATAGCCAAGATCCTTGAGCCGCAATTGAATTTTTTTATCGATTCTTTACTCACTTCCCTGTCTCAACAAAAAAAACCGCTGTCGAAGGAAACAATAGAGAAATTCACAGAAGCTGAGTTCAAAAAATTTCTTTTGGCAGTATTTTCCTCATCGGAAGCAAAAGCCATTGAAAATCAGGTCTCATCCGCACACGAAATCGTGAGTGGCGAATTGAGGGTGCAAAACGGCAAACGCAAAAGAACTGACACGATGCCACGGCTGAACCTGATTATGTCGGATAAATTAATTGAGAAAGTGATCAAACAGCGCGCAGAAAACATCTTCGAGCAAAGAGCACTCGGAGATTCGCTACCCGTTCTTGAAAGTATGTCAGACACCTTAGGTATGCCCGAATGCACGCGTGTTTTCTCCCTGATATCAGATACACTTACCCGGCAGCTGGAGAAGATAGAGACTATACGGGGCAGACAAAAAAATTTTTGATCAATAACTGAACTCTCGCATCGAGACTAGCCGTTCAGGCTGCAGCAATCCCTCCGGAGATATGCTCGCCACACCGAGCAATATTTGCTTCGTATCCAGCACTTTAACTCGTTCAGCACTGCAAGGGAGGGCAACACCTTCCTTACCCAGCGCAAGACGTTGCCCCTGCATGAATCGACTAGCCAGCTCTGGGGGTAATACCACGGAAATTAATTCGGATAGCAGGCTGTCGGCGGGTAGAAGGCTGCTCGTCCTGTCTGTCTCGGGTAATACAGCGAATGCATCAATAGTGATTGCATCGGCTATCAATAGATTTCCCACACCAATACGTCGCAGCGCAATCAGGTGCGCACCCGTTCCTAGCGCGTGTCCGATGTCTTCGCCCAGTACCCGAATATAGGTTCCTTTGCTGCACCGTACACGGATTCGAATATCGGGGGAAGCAAATGAAACGAGCTCAAGCTCATGAATGGTGACAGCTCTGGCTTCGCGTTCCAGCGTCTTGCCCTCTCGCGCATAGGCGTAGAGCGGTTTGCCGTCACGTTTTAAGGCGGAATACATCGGTGGTATCTGATTAATCGGACCACGAAACTTATCCAATACCGACTCGATCTGAGCTCGTTGTACGTTGACTTCGCGCGTCTCGAGCACTTCTCCCTCGGGATCGCCGGTCGTCGTTGTGATGCCCAGACGGATCGTGGCCTCGTAGGTCTTGTCGGCGTCCAGCAAATCACTGGAAAATTTGGTCGCTTCGCCAAAACACAATGGCAAGAGGCCTGTCGCAAAGGGATCGAGCGTGCCAGTGTGGCCAGCTTTCTCTGCATTCAATAACCACTTGGCCTTGGCCAGTGCCTGCGTGCTCGAAATGCCTTCAGGCTTGTCGAGCAGAAGCACCCCGTGAACAGGGACGCGCTTGCGCTTGGCGGTGGAGTTCATTGACAGAATTAGGTACGTACAGGCGCGCTATTCAGGGCTCGTCTGCATCTTTGGCGCGGGTCGCATTGGCTTCATCGATCAATTTCGACAAGGCGGCACCACGCGAGGTAGAGATGTCATGTACGAAATGCAGTTCGGGCAGAGTGTGGATGCTCAACCGCTTACCCAGCTGATTACGCAAAAATCCCGAGGCAGTCTGCAGGCCTTTGAGTGTGTTCTGCACAGCCGCCGGGTCATCAATGAGCGTGGTGAAGAAGACTTTCGCGTGCGCGTAGTCTGGGGTGAGCTGGACTTCAGTCAGCGTGATCATGCCAACACGCGGGTCCTTGAGTTCCATGGCGATCAACTCAGCCAGATCGCGCTGGATTTGATCTGCGACGCGCTGGCCTCGGCCGGGGATGGATTTACTGTGCTTGGCCATGGATGAGGTTCAAAGATGGAGTTCAAAGACGCTGGATCCCGGCCGGCGCCGTGATGACGTTTGAAAAACTGTTGTCCTTAAAATCGTCATCCCGGCGCAGGCCGGGATCCAGGGGCGTTCGAATTTTGAATGATTCGAAAAAATTTCAGCTTAACTGCCTTAGATTAGCGCAAGCTACGGTCCAGTGAGTTCATCTTTAGTGCATCAGAGCGTACGCGCGACTTCCTGGACTTCGAACACTTCAAGCTGATCGCCTTCTTTGATGTCGTTGTAGTTCTTCAGTGACAAACCACATTCAAAGCCGGATTTCACTTCCTTCACGTCATCCTTGAAGCGCTTGAGTGAATCAAGCTCGCCGGTCCAGAGCACGACGTTGTCACGCAGGAGTCGAACATGCGCGCCACGTTTTACCATGCCCTCAAGCACATAGCAGCCTGCAATTGCGCCGACTTTGCTGACCATGAAGACCTGACGGATCTCGACCAGACCCAGCGCATTTTCGCGCTTCTCTGGCGACAACATGCCGCCCATGGCTGCCTTGATTTCGTCAATCGCATCGTAAATGATGTTGTAGTAACGAATATCGATGCCACTAGATTCTGCCAGCTTGCGTGCCGAGGCATCGGCGCGAACATTAAAGCCGATGATGACAGCCTTGGATGCCAGTGCGAGGTTGACATCCGATTCGCTGATACCACCGACGGCTGCATGCACTACTTGCACGCGCACTTCGCTGGTGGAGAGTTTCTGCATGGAGCTGACCAGCGCTTCCTGTGAACCCTGTACATCGGATTTGATGATGAGGGCGAGGTTCTTGACTTCGCCTTCGGCCATCTGTTCGAACATGTTTTCGAGTTTGGCGGCCTGCTGTTTGGCGAGCTTCACATCGCGATACTTACCCTGTCTGAACAAGGCGATTTCACGCGCCTTGCGCTCATCGGTCAGCACTATAGCTTCTTCACCGGCCGCCGGCACTTCGGTCAGGCCCTGAATTTCAACAGGGATCGAAGGTCCTGCTTCCGTTATTGATTTGCCGTTCTCATCCAGCATTGCGCGAACACGACCGTAGGAAGACCCTGCGAGTACGATATCGCCGCGCTTGAGTGTGCCAGACTGCACCATGATGGTGGCGACCGGACCACGACCTTTATCGAGCTTGGCTTCGATAACCAAACCTTTCGCTGGCGCATCGACAGCAGCTTTGAGTTCCAGAACTTCAGCCTGCAACAATACATTCTCGAGCAAGGTATCAATACCTTCACCAGTTTTTGCAGACACCGAGATAAAGGGTGATTCGCCACCGTATTCTTCAGGCACCACTTGCTCAGCGACGAGTTCTTGCTTGACTCGGTCGGGATTGGCACCCGGCTTGTCAATCTTGTTGACAGCCACCACAAGCGGAACGCCGGCCGCTTTTGCGTGTGCAATCGCTTCTTTGGTCTGGGGCATCACACCATCATCGGCAGCCACCACCAAAATGACGATATCGGTCGCCTTGGCGCCACGCGCACGCATGGCAGTGAACGCCTCGTGGCCCGGGGTATCGAGGAACGTGATCATGCCGCGTGGCGTTTCAACGTGATAAGCGCCAATATGCTGGGTAATCCCACCGGCCTCGCCAGAGGCTACCTTCGCACGTCGGATGTAATCCAG
>JACCDL010461687.1_pt1 | contig 24750 bp, 24 predicted proteins | sample 7441931 | NCBI WGS metagenome assembly JACCDL01 (sample SAMN15323437, study PRJNA562643) | freshwater metagenome | isolation source: river surface water | place: USA:Blue River Watershed | collected 2017-08-16 | reverse complement strand
GGAAGCTCTGATCGAAACTCAATGTATTTTGGGCGCTTGTAATTGGTAAGCTGTTGTTTGCAGTGCTGATGGACCTCTTTATCAGTCAGTTGTTCGTCTCTCTTAACGATGAAAATTTTTACGGCTTCACCAGAAATTTCGTCCGGCACACCGACCACCCCACATTCGAGCACCCCCGGTAAGGCAGCAACCACTTCTTCCACCTCACTAGGGTAAACATTAAATCCAGAAACCAAAATCATGTCTTTTTTACGATCAATGATTTTGACGTAGCCCTGCTGATTCATGAAACCAATATCGCCTGTTTTTAAAAATCCATCAGAAGTCATAGTGGCGATTGTTTCTTCGGGTCGATTCCAATAACCCGCCATGAGCTGAGGGCCTTTAATACATATTTCACCAGACTCTCCATAAGGCAGCACTTCACCAGCCTCATTACGAATACTGGCATCAGTTCCAGGCAAAGGTAACCCAATGTGACCAGTAAAGCCCTCAATCAGTGGCGTGTTGCAACATGCCACTGGTGATGTTTCAGAAAGGCCGTAGCCTTCAGCAATGGGTTTACCTGTCAGCGATAACCATCGCTCAGCGGCTGCTTTTTGAACAGCCATACCGCCGCCAATCGCAACGAGCAAAGTTGAAAAGTTGATCTTTGTGAATGAGGGGTGATTCATCAAGGCATTAAATAAAGTATTCACTGCCGGGAAAATATGAAATTGCTTAAGACCTCTGAGCAACTTAATAAAAGCAGGAATATCTTTAGGATTAGTGACAAGAATATTTAAACCACCACTTCGAATACCAAACATACAACAGGCTGTTAGAGCGAAGATATGGTACAGAGGCAAGGCACAAACAAAAACCAATTGATCTATCGACTTGCCCCTTAAACCGGGTTCTAACCAAGATTCAATTTGAAATATATTTGCCAAAATATTTCGGTGGAGTAAAACCGCTCCCTTTGAAATTCCAGTTGTCCCGCCGGTGTATTGCAAAAATGCAATGTCATCGCCTTGGAGCTCTGGTCGAATCCAATTTGATTGGCTTCCTTTATGCAAAGCATTTTTAAAATTGTAGCTTCCAATTAAATGCCATTTTGGAACCGCCTTTTTAAGATGGCGAATGACCCAATTAATGATGAGCCCTTTAAAACCCATCATTTCACCAACATTTGTTACCACCACATGCTGAACAGTTGTTTGTGACTGAATGCTTTCAAAAGTATGCGCAAAATTTTCCAAAACAACTAAAACTTCAGCACCAGAGTCTTTAAGCTGATAAGCCAGCTCTCTTGGGGTATAGAGTGGATTGACGTTAACAACAACATAACCCGCCCTCAGAGTCCCAGCCAGAGCAATTGGATATTGCAAAACATTGGGCATCATCAATGCCACCCTGGCACCCTTGCTTAGACCTAAAGATTGCAAATAGGCAGCAAATTGTTGGGAAGCTGTATCAAGGTCTTTAAATGTCAGTCTTTTCCCCATGCAGTCAAACGCCACACGATTTGCATATTGAGAAAAAGCATCATCCAGCATGTGACTTAAAGAAACATACTGACTGGCATCAATAACGTGGGGAACACCCTCGGGATAACTATCTAACCAGGGTTTTGCTTGACTCATGCTATTGTCTTTTTATAAATTATTTGCATAACTAAATATGTATGAAATACTGCACTAAAGTTGCAGGAATACCAAGAGCTAAACATATTAGTCGCATAAGGGATATGATTTAGCTAAGAAATTAGAAACCAAACCTATGAAACTATTGCCAGAAGTCCTTGAATCAGTTGAAGTTATCAAGGCTATCCGCCGAGATATCCACGCACACCCTGAATTGTGTTTTGAAGAAAACCGTACAGCGGATAAGGTTGCTAAACAATTGGAGTCTTGGGGCATCACAGTTCACCGTGGCTTAGGTAAAACTGGTGTTGTTGGAAGCATTCAAGGAAATGCTGGTCCTGGCCGCTCTATCGGCTTGCGTGCCGATATGGACGCTCTACCCCTCCAAGAACATAATCGTTTTGAACACGCATCAAAACATGATGGAAAAATGCACGCTTGTGGCCATGATGGTCACGTAGCGATGTTGCTCGGAGCTGCCGAGTATCTTTCTAAACATCGCGATTTCAAAGGAACAGTTCACTTCATTTTCCAACCGGCAGAAGAAGGCGGTGGTGGTGCTCGCGAAATGATCAAAGATGGTTTATTTGATTTATTTCCATGTGATGCTGTTTTTGGCATGCATAACTGGCCAGGTTTAGCTGTTGGAGAATTTGGTGTTACTCCGGGCCCCATGATGGCCTCAAGCAACGAATTCGTCATTACTGTTAAAGGTAAAGGTGGCCATGCCGCCCTTCCGCACAACAGTGCTGACCCAGTATTTGCAGCAACTCAAATCATGAGCTCACTTCAAGGAATTATTACCCGCAACAAGCGTCCTATTGATGCGGCAGTTTTATCTATTACTCAATTTCATGCTGGGGATGCCAGTAACATCATTCCTGATAGCGCTTGGGTCGGCGGCACCGTTAGAACCTTCACGATAGAAGTTCTAGATTTGATTGAAACACGATTGCATCACATTGCTTCTACAGTTGCGCAAGCATTTGATTGCACTGCTGAAGTGGAGTTTTCAAGAAACTATCCACCAACAATCAACCATGCCAAAGAAACAGAATTTGCAATTGATGTTATGAAAAGCTTGGTTGGAGAACATCACGTGAACCCACGCATTGATCCAACAATGGGCGCGGAAGATTTTGCATTCATGTTGCAAGAAAAACCAGGTTGCTATGTTTTTATTGGTAATGGCGATGGCGACCATCGTTCGCAAGGTCATGGTTTAGGGCCATGCCAGTTACATAACCCTTGCTATGACTTCAATGATGACTTACTACCATTAGGTAGCAGTTACTGGGTCCATCTAACGCAAAAATATTTGGCGCAATAAGTATTCAGTTTATTGAGTTAACTCAATATCGCCATAAATGGCATTGACTTGAGTGCGGGTGTTATCGGTATCCGTTAACAAACCCAAGCCGATGATTTTTCCAGGCGCTTCGCCAAATGCTGCCTGGTAATCTTTTGCTAAATCTCGATGATGTTGTTGCCAACGTCGAAGATCTTTACTGCCACTGTTCACAACAATCATTTTGACGCGCGAAGTACGTGGACTTGTAATCACCATTTCCACCGGACTTTTGGCAGCCCAAACATACATCAGGCTGGCATAAGGCATATCGTGACCACTCACAATTTTTGCCATTTCAAAAACCATTTGATCACGAACCGGTAACTTAGTTTTGTCGCCATCAAACGCAACTAAGATTCTTAAAGGAGCATCATCTCTTGAAGAATCGTGATTATTTGCGTTAGGTATGTAATCCAGAGCTTTCCACTGCCAATTTAAGAACAATCCTGTTGCATCCCTTGGCTGTAAAGGCAATACAAGGCCTGAGGCTGCGACGTCTGCACTGGCATGCAGAACTGTTTTACCTTCATATTGTTCAAGCGTGTATTCAGTTTTATTTTTTTGAGGTGTGATGCGCCAAACTTGCCAAGCTTTTGGTAGACGGCCACCATGATTCAAGTCTGAAAATTTAACCACCTTCTCAGCTGGAGGTGTTTGCAAGTCCCCCACCTCCATGGTGGCGCACGAAGCCAACCCCAACAGAGTCAAACTCAGTAAGGTTTTATATAAAGGCCTCTTTAATTTCAAGCGCATTTGAATCAATGAATCATTGTGATTATTGATTTTTAAATTTAGCTGGTCGCTTTTCAACGAATGCTGCCATACCTTCTTTTTGATCTTCGGTTGCAAATGCAGCATGGAATAAACGACGCTCTAAATGAATACCTTCATTTAAAGAGTTTTCATAAGCAGCATTCACACCCTCTTTAACCATCATCAAAATAGGTAAAGACATCTCAGAAATAGTTTTTGCCGCAGACATTGCTTCCACTAATAACTGATCAGCAGGCACAACTCTTGAGACGAGTCCTGCACGCTCTGCTTCTGCTGCATCCATCATTCTGGCAGTCAAACACATATCCATGGCCTTAGCTTTAGAAACAGCTCTTGGCAAACGCTGGGTACCGCCAGCACCTGGAAGGATGCCTAATTTAATTTCAGGCTGACCAAACTTGGCAGTATCAGCTGCAATGATGAAGTCACACATCATGGCTAACTCACAACCACCACCCAAAGCATATCCAGCAACAGCTGCAATCACTGGTTTACGGATACGGCGAATTGTTTCCCAATTCTTGGTGATGTAATCACCTTTATAGACATCTGTAAAACTGTACTTAGCCATCATGCCAATATCAGCACCCGCAGCAAAAGCTTTTTCACTTCCAGTTATCACCACACAAGAAATATTTTCATCAGCATCAAAACCCAAGAGCGCCGCACCCAACTCATCCATTAACTGATCATTCAAAGCATTCAGGGCTTTAGGGCGATTGAGAGTAATTAATGCAACACGACCCTCTATGGATGTCACAATTGTTTCGTAGCTCATCTTTTAACTTTCTATCTTGTTGGTAGAACTGCTTATGCGTTTTTTGTTAATGCAACATTTGTGAAGCTTGGTGCTTTGGCTATATATTAACTAGTATTGATGCATGAAGTTTACTGAGGCAAAAAGATCCACATACGTCCCTGCTGCTTCATGCGACCAGCATATTCTCCTGCTTGATCGCCCGTACCCCAATAAAAGTCAGCCCTCACAGCACCAATAATGGCACTACCAGTATCTTGGGCCATCATTAAACGATGTAATGGTTTTTCACTCAAAGGATAGGTTGTCGCCAAGAATACTGGCGCCCCCAAAGGCAATGCCTTTGTGTCAACAGCAATACTTCTTTCGGCAGTTAACGAAACTCCCAAAGAACCAATAGGTCCAACATTGACATCAGGTGTAATTGGCAACTCTCTAAAGAAAACATAACGAGGGTTGGCGTTCAGCATTTCTTGTACTCGCTGTGGGTTTTTCTTAGCCCATGCTTGGATACCTTGCATGGTTGCTGTAGATCTTGTTATCTCTTTACGGTCCAATAACCATTGTGCAAAAGATTTAAATTGCTGATCATTGGTTCCAGCAAAACCAAGACGAATCACTGAGCCATCGCTCATCCTCACACGTCCTGAGCCTTGAACTTGCATAAATGCGGCAGCAACAGGGTCATCCACCCATAAAATTTCTTGGCCTTTTAATTGCCCACTAGACATCAACTCAGACCTGGCGGGCAATGTACTTGGCTTTTTCTTTCTCCAAGCATCTGGATAGCGATGAATAGGTGTTTGATAAATCCCACCTTTTTGACGAGCTCCATTTAAATAGGGCTCGTAATATCCAGTCACTAATCCATGGACTCCGCCAGCTGAGGGGCCTGATTGATGGCGAATCTCCATCACTTTCATATTTCTCTCGAAATAACGACGAATGGATTCACTGTCTCTTGAATTAACTTGATTAGCGGCAGCGCAAGCAGGCTTCCAATTCAATCCACTTGGATTACGCTTAGCCAAGCCCTGACAACTTCTTTGCCAAGCTGGCCATGCTGCAGTTAAATCATCCTCTTGCCAGCCAGGAAGTTGGCTCCAAGCCACTGGTATGAATTGTGCAGTTGGGCTTGTATAACCCCCACTCCTAGAAACCTCTTTTTTACTTGGTTTTATTGGGTATTCAGGGCTTGTTGCACAAGAAGAAAGCAAAGCAGCTGAGCTAATCAGGAGCGCAGCAAGGAAGGAAGTCTTGTTTTGAAAAGGGATATTCATGGAATATGGAGATGGTTAGCGCTTATGATTCAGAATATTGAACGGAAAAAACTTCCGCTAAAGAAAGGATATAAAAATTGAGCACTCTATTTGATGACTTTCCCATGCTGTTATTTGCCTTAGAAGCTGGAGTTGCTTTATTAGTCTTGGTGATTATTGTAGTTTGGACCATGATGGGTAGAAAAGACCGCTAATCCTCCATCAATCAGACTTAGCGTTCTAGATACCCTCAGATTAATGAAGGGTTCTTGGCATCACGAGGGCAAATTCTGGAATAGGTGTTTGGAAAAACTGAGCATCTTCACTAAAACAGAAGAAATCACCCCTCATGGTACCCATCGGTGTCGGCAAAGTAGCCCAACTGGTGTACTCAAACTGTTCTCCAGGGCGCAAAAGAGGCTGCTGCCCAACCACCCCTAAGCCCCTAACCTCTTGAACTTCATTATCCCCGTCGGTAATGATCCAATGGCGGGCAATGAGCTGTGCAGGGAGCTGTCCAACGTTTTTAATGGTGACCGTATAGGCAAATGCAAACTGCCGATTTTCAGCATCTGACTCATCAGGAAGGTAGGTCACTTTGACCTGGACGTTGAATTGGTGTTGTTCCATGACAAGATTCTGCTCTATAGAAGACGCTACTGCAAGCAAGACCACGATAGAATCACTATATGGCTAAAACAAATACCTCAAATTCCTACCTTATTGTGCCGTCTATTTTGTCGGCTGATTTTGCACGCTTAGGCGAAGAAGTCTCGTCTGTATTGGCTGCGGGGGCAGATTGGATTCACTTTGACGTGATGGATAACCACTATGTTCCCAATTTAACGATTGGCCCCTTGGTATGTGAGGCTATTCGTTCTTACGCTGTTAAAGACGGAAAACCAGCCTGTATTGATGTCCATTTAATGGTTGAGCCAGTTGACCGCATCGTGCCTGACTTTGCTAAGGCGGGGGCTAATCTCATCAGCTTTCACCCAGAAGCTAGCTCCCATATTGATAGAACTTTGGGATTAATCAAGGATAGCGGCTGTCAAGCAGGTTTGGTTTTTAATCCTGCAACACCTTTGCATTATTTAGACCACGTTCTAGATAAATTAGATTTAGTTTTATTAATGTCTGTGAATCCAGGTTTTGGTGGTCAATCATTTATCCCAGGAACCTTGGATAAATTACGAGAAACCAAAGCCAAGCTCAATGCTTATGAAGCCAAATCTGGACGAAAAATTCGTTTAGAGGTTGATGGCGGAGTTAAAGCAGACAACATTCGTGAAATTGCTGCAGCAGGTGCTGATACTTTTGTAGCAGGTTCTGCTATTTTTGGTAAACCAGACTACAAAGCCATCATTGATACGATGCGCGAGGAATTAGGAAAAGTTTAATGCAGCGCTCAGACTTCGACGCCTTAGCAAAACAAGGCTTTAACCGTGTTGCCTTAGTTTCAGAAGCTCTAGCAGATTTAGAAACACCGCTATCTCTTTATCTCAAGTTAACGCAAGAGCATGGCTCAAAAAACACCTTCTTATTAGAGTCTGTCGTTGGCGGTGAGCGTTTTGGTCGATATTCCATCATTGGTTTACAGGCTAAAACCTTAATTCAGGTCAGCGGCGGTCCTCAAAATACACTCACGCAAGTTATCACTGATGGGAAAGTTGTTGAAACTGATCATGGCAATCCATTAGATTTCATTGCCAACTATCACGGCAGATTTAAAGTAGCGCTGCAAGCTGGCTTGCCACGCTTTTGCGGTGGTTTAGCAGGTTATTTTGGTTACGACACGATTCGATATATTGAGCCTCGCTTAGCCAAACATCATCTTCCAGATGAAACTCGATTACCAGACATTCAACTCATGCTTACTGAAGAGTTAGCAGTAATTGATAATTTGGCGGGCAAACTGTATCTGATCGTTTACGCCAATCCTCAAGAGTCGGGCTCATACGAACAAGCCCAAACTAGATTAAAGTTTTTACGTCAAAGTCTTGCTGCTCCGGTAAAAAATCCGAGCACTTCAGCAACTAAGAAAACTGAAGCAATTCGTAAATTTGCTAAAGAAGATTTTATTGATGCAGTTAAACGCACCAAAGAATACATTTTGGCGGGTGACTGCATGCAAGTAGTGATTGGTCAAAGGATCAGTCAACCTTATACGGATTCACCGTTATCACTTTATCGCGCCCTACGTTCATTAAATCCATCACCTTATATGTACTTGTACGACTTTGGCGATCACCAGGTTGTAGGATCTTCACCTGAAATATTAGTACGCCAAGAAACTAGAAACATTGATGGGCAACAAAAGCGTTATGTCACTGTTCGCCCAATTGCTGGCACACGTCCGCGCGGCAGCAACCCCGAACATGATGAGCAACTAGCTAAAGAACTTTTGGCAGATCCTAAAGAAATTGCTGAACACGTTATGTTGATTGATTTGGCTCGCAATGATGTTGGCAGAATTGCAAAAAATGGCAGCGTTAAAGTGACCGATCGCATGGTGATTGAAAAATACTCACACGTGCAGCACATCGTTAGTTCAGTTGAAGGTGAGCTAATTGATAGCGCTAGCAATATGGATGTTTTAAAAGCCACTTTCCCTGCAGGCACTTTATCAGGCGCACCAAAGATTCGTGCAATGGAAATTATTGATGAGATGGAAATTGTGAAACGCGGCATCTATGGTGGTGCTGCTGGATACCTATCCTTCTCAGGTGATATGGATGTTGCCATTGTGATTCGAACTGGCATCATCAAAGATGGTCTAGTTCACTCTCAAGCTGGTGCAGGTGTTGTAGCTGACTCTGATCCTGAGTCAGAATGGAAAGAAACAGAAGCCAAAGCGCGAGCGGTATTGCGTGCCGCAGAAATGGTTCAAGGAGGTCTAGATGCTAGTAATGATTGATAACTATGACTCCTTCACTTACAACCTAGTGCAGTATTTTGGTGAGTTGGGGGCTGAAGTAAAAGTTTTCAGAAATGATGAAATCACCATTCCTGAAATTGAAGCCTTAAAGCCTGATCACATTTGTATTTCACCAGGCCCTTGCAGCCCTAAGGAAGCCGGCATATCAGTAGCAGCGTTGCAATATTTTGCTGGGAAGGTTCCTTTGTTGGGCGTGTGCTTAGGTCATCAAGCCATCGGTGAAGCCTTTGGCGGCAAAGTGGTTCGCGCTAAACGCGTTATGCACGGCAAAACAGATACCGTACACACCACACAACAAGGTGTATTTAAGGATCTACCTAAAGAATTTACAGTAACTCGCTACCATTCGCTAGCTATTGAAAAAGCTAGCTTGCCAGCTGATTTAGAAATCACTGCATGGACAGATGATGGCGAAATCATGGGTGTGCGTCATAAGAAATTTGCAGTCGAGGGTGTGCAGTTTCATCCAGAATCTATTCTGTCTGAATATGGCCATGAGTTATTGAATAACTTTTTAAAGACTAAATAATTAATTATTAAATCATGTCGATAACTCCACAAGAAGCCCTACAACGTTGCATTGAACATCGTGAAATATTTCACGATGAAATGCTACAAATCATGCGTGCCATTATGTCTGGTGAACTATCACCAACGATGACAGCGGCCATTCTGACTGGCTTACGTTCTAAAAAAGAAACTATCGGCGAAATCACAGCAGCAGCTACCGTGATGCGCGAATTTGCCACTCCAGTCAAAGTAGCTGACAACAGTCACTTTGTAGACATTGTTGGCACAGGTGGTGATGGCGCCCACACATTCAATATTTCAACAACAGCCATGTTTGTAGCTGCCGGTGCTGGCGCTAAAGTTGCCAAACACGGTAACCGCAGTGTTAGCAGCAAATCAGGCACTGCTGACGTATTAGAAGCCCTAGGTGTCAAAATCACTTTGCAAGCCCCTCAAGTTGCACAATCACTAGATCAGTGCGGCATGGGTTTTATGTTTGCGCCTAACCATCATCCTGCGATGAAAAATGTTGCTGCTGTTCGCAAAGAAATGGGTGTGCGCACTATTTTTAATATTTTGGGCCCTCTTACTAACCCAGCTGATGCGCCGCATATGCTGATGGGTGTATTTCACCCTGACTTAGTTGGTATTCAAGCACGCGCTTTACAGCGCTTAGGCTTAAAACACGCCTTAGTGGTCTATGGCAAAGATGGCTTAGATGAAGTCTCTCTTGAAGGGCCAACGATGATTGGTGAGCTCAAAGATGGTGAGATTAAAGAATATGAAATCTCACCACAAGACTTTGGTCTGAGTACTTGCCCAACATCAACATTTAAAGTCTCCAATCCAGAAGAGTCTATGAAGATTGTTTTGGGAGTTTTGAATGGTGAAACAGGTCCAGCTCAAGATATCGTCTGCTTAAATGCTGGCGCAGCTCTTTATGCAGCAGATCTTGCTAAAGACATCGGCGAAGGTTTAGCAATGGCAAAAGCTGCGATTGCTGGCGGCCATGCAAAAGCCAAATTGGATGAGTTCATTAAAACAACTCAAGCATTAGCTCAATAAGAAAATATTAAACAAAGAATTCAAAAGCAATGAGCGATATCCTAAAACGTATTCTGGCCACAAAATTTGATGAAGTCAGTAAAGCTTCAGCACAAGTGCCCATGCACACAGTTCGAGCAGATGCAGAAGCAAGCATCAATGACACAAGCCTTCATCCACGTGGATTTATTGCCAATATTGAAAATAAGATAGCTGCTGGTCATGCAGGTGTTATTACTGAAATTAAAAAAGCTAGTCCGAGCAAAGGCGTCTTTAGAGAAGATTTTGATCCTGCCAAGATTGCAGCATCTTACGAGGCTAATGGTGCAGCATGCTTATCAGTTTTGACTGATAAAGATTATTTCCAAGGGTCATCTCAGTACTTACGTCAGGCGCGGCATGCTTGCAAGATTCCAGTTTTAAGAAAAGATTTTTTGGTGGATGCCTACCAAGTTTATGAAGCTCGCGCCATGGGTGCAGATGCCATTCTCTTAATTGCAGCAGCATTAGATGATGCACAAATGAAAGACTTTGAGAGCATTGCTCACGAACTTCAAATGGATGTATTGGTGGAGGTTCATGATGGCGAAGAACTTGATCGCGCGCTCAAATTGAAAACGCCATTACTAGGCATCAATAATCGCAACCTAAGAACATTTGAAGTAAGTCTTGATACTACGATCTCACTTCTTAAAAACATCCCTCAAGAGAAAAGGGTTGTAACTGAAAGTGGCATCCTCACCAAAGAGGACGTAAAAAAAATGCGTGACGCTAATGTTCACGCATTCTTGGTTGGCGAAGCATTCATGCGCCAAGATGACCCAGGCTTAGGTCTTAAAGAATTATTCTTTAATTAAGCCAACAACTTTTAAACGTTGAATAAGAAGTTAAGGACATCGCCGTCTTTAACAACGTATTCCTTACCCTCTGCTCTCATCTTTCCGGCCTCTTTTGCACCTGATTCACCCTTATAGGTGATGAAATCTTCATAAGCAATCGTTTGTGCACGAATAAAGCCTCGCTCAAAGTCGGTATGAATCACGCCAGCAGCTTGTGGCGCTGTGTCACCTACATGAATTGTCCAAGCTCTGACTTCTTTAACACCTGCTGTGAAATAAGTTTGAAGACCGAGTAAACCAAAGCCAGCACGAATGACTCGATCCAAACCAGGCTCATCCATACCCATATCACCTAAGAATGCTTTCTTGTCTTCATCTTCTAACTCGGCTATTTCAGCTTCAATGGCTGCACAAACCGCAACCACTGGTGCTTTTTCTTTAGCAGCATGCGCTTTAACAGCATCAAGATGAGGGTTATTTTCAAAACCATCTTCTTTAACGTTAGCTACGTACATCACAGGTTTTGCAGTAATTAAGCAAAATGGCTTGAGTAAAGCCAAATCTTCCTCACTTAAACCCATCGCACGGACTGGCTTTGCTTCATTCAATTGCGCTTGAACTTTAGCTAACAAAGGCGCTAGAGCATTAGCTTCCTTGTCATTACCTGATTTAGCAGCTTTGGAATATCTGGCAAAGGCTTTATCAACCGTACCAAGGTCAGCAAGCGCTAACTCTGTATCAATAACACCGATATCTGAAATAGGATCAACCTTGCCAGCAACGTGAATCACGTTGCCATCTTCAAAACAACGCACCACATGGGTAATTGCATCAGTTTCACGAATATTTGCTAAAAACTGGTTACCTAGGCCCTCACCTTTTGAAGCACCAGCAACTAAGCCCGCAATATCAACAAATTCAACGACGGCCGGCAAAATGCGCTCTGGTTTTACAATCTCAGAAAGCTTAGCTAAACGTGGGTCTGGCACCTCAACAACCCCCACATTGGGCTCAATGGTGCAAAAAGGATAGTTTTCTGCTGCAATACCTGCTTTGGTTAGAGCATTAAACAAAGTTGATTTGCCAACGTTAGGAAGGCCGACGATACCGCATTTCAATGACATAGCGAGTTATTATTCCAAATATGAATAGTTATGATCTTATTATTGTTGGTGCCGGTATTGCCGGTAAAGCAACTGCGCTTCGTTTAGCCCAATTAGGCTTAAAGATTTTGCACGTGGCACCCAATTTTGATCCAGGTATCCATTGTAATGATGATTTGACTTGGGATAGCCGAATTTATGCCTTATCAGGCAGCTCACAACAATTATTGTCAGATATACACGTTTGGGAGTCTTTAGATCCCCGCCGCATGCAAGTGGTGAGCGATATGCGTATTTTTGGAGATAGCGGTCAAGCTAATGATGAACTCCACTTCTCAGCCTACAGCGCAACCGTTAATCAGCTAGCCTGGATTATTGAATCCAGTCACATTGAAAAGACATTAGATACAGCCTGTAAATTTCAAGGGAATATCAAGCGCTTAACAGATACAGTTGCCAGTTTTATCTCTGGGAATGATTCAGTGACTGTCACAACCCAGTCAGGCGATACGTATTCAGCAAAACTGTTACTTGCGGCAGACGGCGCAAAATCTTCTATCCGTGAAAAATTACAAATTGAAACACCAATTAACGATTACGAGCAAACAGCTGTTGTCGCTAATTTTTCATGCGAGTTAGATCATCAAGATACTGCATGCCAATGGTTCTTAGAGGATGGTGAAATATTGGCACTTTTGCCACTTCCTAATAAAAAGCTTTCAATGGTTTGGTCTGCCAAAACTGATCATGCAACTCAGTTAAAAGAATTAGATGGCGAAGCACTTTGCGCTGCAGTCATGGCTGCCGGTCAAGGTCAAGTGAGATCTCGCACAGGTCAACTTAAGATCTTAACCAGCCCACAAGCCTTTCCGCTTCGCAGGATGCGCGCTCAGCGCATCATCGCGCCTGACGAATGCCCAAGAATCATTCTGATTGGGGATGCCGCACATGTCATGCACCCACTTGCAGGACAGGGGCTCAATTTAGGTTTGCGTGATGTCGCTTGTCTAGGAAAACTCTTAGAGGAAAAAGAATCTTTCAGAGAAATTGATGACCCCGTTCTTTTAAGACGTTACGAACGCGCAAGACATGGCGACACTGATATCTTGTTATTCACAACAGATAAATTACAAAAATTATTTTCAAGCAACAGCCATGCGCTTAAAAGCGTTAGGAACTGGGGCATGGGTATTGTGAATAGAAGCCGTTTTTTAAAACGCCAATTAATTAAAAAAGCACTGTCCTAAGGAATATATGAGTTTTTCTTCTAAATTACATTTCCAAATCATGGCTATTGCACTGGCGTCCTTACTAGGAGCCACGTTTGCACAAGCGCAAAACGCCAATGAACAAAAAGTTAAAAATGAATTACAAAAACAATTAGGTGACAGAGCAAAAATCAGCAGCGTCCGGGGAACTCCGATCAATGGGCTTTATGAAGTCACCATTGGAAATGATGTTGTTTACGCTGATGCAAGTGCTCGTTATCTTGTTCAGGGTGAAGTCATCGATCTAAAAACAGGCATCAATTTAACTGAGCAGCGCAGCCATGACATCAATCGAATCAAATGGTCTGAACTTCCACTGAATGATGCGATCAAAGTTGTTCGTGGCAAAGGCACTCGTCAAATTGCCGTTTTTGCAGACCCTAATTGTGGCTTTTGCAAGAAACTTGAAAAGACATTTCAGCAACTTGATAACGTCACTATTTATACATTTTTAGTACCTTTGCTATCACAAGACTCTGCCGTTAAGTCCAAACAAATTTGGTGTTCGTCTGACAAAGTAAAAAGCTGGAATGCTTGGATGCTGGATAACCAAACACCTAGCGGACAAGGTGACTGCGCCACCCCTTTAGAGCGCAACACAGCTTTAGCTAGAAAATTAGGAGTTACCGGCACACCAGCCATGTTCTTTGCAGATGGCTCTCGCATCTCTGGTGCAGCACCTCTAGCCAACATTGAAAAGAAACTGAAATAAATATGAGTTCCATACGCTATACCGTTGAACTCAATGACTTCCATGGGCATCGATTTGATGTGACACTTCACATCCCCGCTCGCCTTGTTAGAAATCATGGCGTGCAAATACAGTTACCTGCTTGGATACCTGGTAGCTATATGTTGCGTGATTTTTCAAAACATATTGAAACCATCTCAGCAAAAGAAAAGAATGCCAAAGCTGGCAATTTGATTCTTGAAAAATTAGATAGCAACACTTGGCTTGTTCCAGCATGCAAACAAGATGTTGAGATCGCTTATCGGGTTTATGCTTTTGATACTTCAGTAAGAGCTGCATACCTGGATCAACACCGAGCATTCTTTAACCCCACGAGCCTCTGTCTTCAGCTTTTAGATTTTTCAGAAGAGCCTCATGAGCTTGAGATCAAGACACCCACAAAAATTAATGCAACGGCTAGCTGGCATGTAGAAACAACCATGCCCATCAAAAAAGTTGATCGAAATGGTTTTGGCACATACCAAGCAAATAGTTACGAACAACTGATTGATCACCCAGTAGCCATTGGGGAATTCCAAATAATTCACTGGCAATCTTGTGGCACGCCACATCGTATGGTGATACAAGGCGCCATTCAACAAGTGGATAGTGCTCAATTGGCGAAAGATTTAAAAGCTATTTGCGATGCGCATATTCAATTCTTTGAACCAGAATCTCGCAGAGCTCCTTTTTCTCAATATAACTTCATTGTGAATGCAGTTGGTGATGGTTATGGCGGCTTGGAACATCGGGACAGCACTGTACTGTTATGCAAACGCCATGATCTGCCTTATGAAGATCAAGATCTCAAGAAACATGAAGCCTATGAGGATTTTTTAGGCTTATGCAGCCATGAATATTTTCATGCATGGATGGTCAAGCGTATTAAACCAAAAGCCTTTGATCCCTATCTATTAGATCAAAAAAATCATACGAAACTACTTTGGTTATTCGAAGGCTTCACAAGCTATTACGATGACCTACAACTGTTAAGAAGTAGCAGAATTGATTTTTCTGCTTATCTCAAGAGAATTGAAAAAACCTGGAATATGGTTTTACGTAATCCTGGTCGCTTTAAGCAAAGTGTTGCTGACAGTTCTTTTGATGCCTGGACCAAGTATTACCAAATGGATGAGAACACTCCTAATGCGGTTGTGAGTTACTACACCAAAGGTTCATTAATTGCATTGGCCTTAGATCTCACTATCAGACATCACAGTCGCGGCAAGCAGTCGCTCGACGATGTAATTAGACATCTATGGCAAATGTATCAATTGACCCAGCAAGGCATGGCAGAAGATGATTTTGATAGGGCTATTGAATTTATCATCGGCCCATCGTTTCAAACAAGCTGGCATAACTTTAGAAGAGACTTTATTGATGGCACCCAAGATGTGCCATTAGAAAAACTACTCTCAATAGCAAAAGTTAAAGTTAGCAAAAAAACCAAAAAAGCTACGGATAACGCTGAAGTTGCCAAACAATTGTTAGGCATCAGAACAACTGCAGTGAATGGCTGGGTGAAATTAACGCATGTTCTTGATGGTGGCCTAGCGCAAGCAGCAGGCTTAGCAGCGGGAGATGTGATCGCTAGCCTCGGTCAAGAGCGCGTTACACCTAATCGACTCGATCAAGTATTGACTCAATTAATTCTTCAGCTTGAGAGCGGCAAAAAGGTCTCGGCCACCGCTTATCGTCATGAGAAAGAATATTCAATCAGTTTTTCTGCCAGTAAAAAAGAATTAGAGCAAAAACAGCCTTTGCAATATTCACTGTCAGCCAGCTAACTGATTGGCCTGCCAGCTCACACCATGTCATCGTTATCTTCGTTTTCAATTCAATCTTTAATGCCGCCCGACTGGGCGGCACTTATTGAAGAAGAATTAGCAAATGGTCAATTTGCAAAATTAGAAAAAAATGTTTCAGATGCGTATGCGCAATTCGGTGAGTTAATTCAGCCTGGACCCGATAAGGTTTTCAGAGCATTAAGAGAAACACCTGTTGATCAAGTGAAGCTTGTCATCTTGGGACAAGATCCCTACCAAACTCCCGGTCTAGCTCAAGGTTTAGCGTTTTCCATTCCAAAAGAGATCAAGCCTGGCTGGAAAAGCTTTCCGAGTTCACTCAGAAATATTAGTAAAGCCATTGCATTGGATGGCTATGCTGGATTAACGCATGGTGATTTAAGTGCTTGGGCAAGACAAGGTGTTTTGTTACTTAACGCCACTCTAACTGTTCAGTTGGAGTTAGCTGGCTCACACGCTCACTTTGGCTGGCAAGAATTAACGGATTGTTTGCTCTATCGTTTGGCTCTCAAGAAACCAAATTTGATTTGGCTTCTATGGGGTTCACATGCGCAGAAAAAGAGAGAACTTATTGAGTTAGCAGCTCAAACAAATGGAAATATTCAGGCCCACATCCTTAGCGCATCCCATCCATCGGGTTTAAGCGTTTATAGAACAAAGGAGCCGTTTTTACATCCTGGGGACACGGCCAGCTGTGGGCACTTTAAGGAAGTGAATCAAACGCTGATGGCTCGCGGGCAAAATCCAATTACCTGGTCTTAATAAATTGAGGTCGAGTTTATTTATTTAAAAAAGCTCTTAAACACGCCACCAGCAGCACCGTCAGCAATAAAGCACTAAACCACTCCAACATTTGACCGGAACGGAAGACGTTCAAGGTTTGGCCAAAAAATGAGACTAAAAAGCTAATTAAAGCCCCGGCAAGCGCATAAATGGCTAAATCCTTGAGTTTTGGCTTCTTTTTTGGGTAAAGATAAGCACTTAGAAAGCCCACAAAGCCCCCAAATAGTAAAAATGCTAGAAAACTCATCTTATAACCCCATGAAAAACTTATAATTTCGTTATGCAGATTTTGACACTAGGCATTAATCATCACACCGCACCGATAGCGATGCGAGAACAGGTGGCGTTCACACCTGAGATGATTCAGCCTGCCTTGCATCATCTGAAAGATCATCTCTCTCAAATTTCGTCTGCACAACTTCCTGAAGCAACCATTTTATCGACTTGCAATAGAACCGAATTGTATTGTGCAGCCAATGATGGGCACTCTTCAAGCCAGGAACTTCTTTTTAAGAATAGTACGATCGAATGGCTAGCCAAAACAAGAGGGATTGATAGCCAAGAATTACTGCCACATGTTTATGTACTACCTCAGTCACAAGCAGTTAGACATGCTTTTAGAGTGGCTTGCGGATTAGATTCAATGGTCGTTGGCGAAACTCAGATCCTAGGTCAACTCAAAGATGCTGTTCGCACTGCAGATGAAGCAGGTTCACTGGGCACATACCTCAATCAACTTTTTCAAAAAACTTTTCAAGTAGCTAAGGAAGTTCGTGGCACGACAGAAATAGGTAGCCACTCTATTTCTATGGCAGCAGCAGCTGTTCGCCTATCTGAAAGAATTTTTGAAAGCGTGAGTGATCAAAAAGTGTTGTTCATCGGCGCTGGCGAAATGATTAATTTGTGCGCCACTCATTTTGCAGCTCGCAAGCCCAGATTAGTTGCAGTTGCCAACCGAACTTTAGAGCGCGGCCAAGAACTAGCAGATCAATTAGCTGAACAAGGTTTAGAAACTCAGTCTTTAAGACTGTCAGATCTCCCTGCTCGTTTACATGAGTTTGACATCATTGTTTCTTGTACTGCTAGTACCTTACCCATCATTGGCTTAGGCATGGTGGAAAGCGCGATTAAATCTCGCAGACATCGCCCTATCGTCATGATTGATTTAGCAGTGCCTCGTGATATCGAACATGAGGTTAGCCGCCTCAATGATGTTTATTTATACACAGTTGATGATTTAGGCGATATTGTTCAAACTGGGACTGATTCTCGTAAAGCTGCGGTTGGACAAGCAGAAGCCATCATCGAAACTCGCGTGTCGCACTTTATGCATTGGCTAGAGGGTCGCGGTACGGTACCTCTGATTCAAGATCTACGTCAACGTGGCGACGATCTTCGTACACTAGAATTGGAGCGCGCTAAAAAGTTGTTGGCTAAAGGTGAAGATCCTCAAGCTGTTTTAGATGCCCTAGCTCAAGGTTTAACCAATAAGTTCTTACACGGTTCACTGCATGCCCTGCAGCATGCCCAAGGTGAAGAACGCGAAGCACTCATGAAAATCCTGCCCGGATTATTCCGCGCACACCACTCCGATAAATAGATGAAACCAAGTATGAAAGCTAAGCTCGAGCAGTTAGATGCTCGACTAGCAGAACTAAATTCTTTGTTGGTCCAAGAAGAAATTACCAAGGATATGGATCAGTACCGCAAACTCAATCGTGAGCATGCGGAGATCTCCCCTGTCGTCGAACAATTTCAACTTTACCAACAAGCCGATGCTGATGAAAAAGCTGCACTAGAAATGCAAAATGATCCAGAAATGAGAGATTTTGCAGAGGAAGAGATTAAGGATGCACGTACTCGCATGGAAAACATGCAAGCAGATTTGCAGCGCTTACTTCTACCCAAAGACCTCAATGATGATAAAAATATCTTCTTGGAAATACGTGCTGGCACTGGTGGTGACGAGAGCGCTTTATTTGCTGCTGATCTTTTTAGAATGTATACCCGCTACGCTGAACGCCAACGCTGGCAAGTGGAGATTGTTAGTGCATCAGAGTCAGATCTTGGTGGCTACAAAGAAGTTATTTTGCGAGTGGTTGGTCAAGGCGCATTCTCTAAGCTGAAGTTTGAGTCAGGTGGTCATCGCGTTCAACGTGTGCCGCAAACTGAAACACAAGGTCGTATCCACACTTCAGCCTGTACAGTTGCTGTTATGCCTGAAGCTGATGAAATCAGCGATATTGAAATTAATCCAGCTGATCTGCGTATTGATACTTTTAGAGCTTCTGGCGCTGGTGGTCAGCACATTAATAAAACTGATTCCGCTGTTCGTATCACGCATTTACCAACAGGCACTGTTGTGGAATGCCAAGATGACCGAAGCCAACACCGTAACCGCGAACAAGCGATGAAAGTTTTAGTCTCCAGAATCATGGATGCTAAACGTCGCGCCGCTCACGACAAAGAAGCTGAAACTCGTAAGAGCTTGGTAGGCTCAGGTGATAGAAGCGACAGAATTAGAACGTATAACTTTCCTCAAGGGCGCATCACAGACCACCGCATCAATGTCACTTTGTATAAGATTGATGCCATGATGGATGGTGATATCCAAGAGCTATTAGGGGCGCTCGCTGCAGAACATCAAGCAGAGCTATTAGCCTCATTAGGCGATATCTAAGCTAATTGAATTTTCAGTGACCTCTATCAAAGAAATCCTTGGCAGCACAACTCTTGAAAAAGTAGATTCGAGAGTTCTTTTGGCTCATTTACTTGAAAAGCATTTGAATTGGCCCAAGAGCTCTTTAATTAGCAAAGATAGTGATGCTCTTCCAGAATCTGTTGTACATGATTGGCGAATTTTTGAATCTCGCAGACTAGCAGGTGAACCTGTTGCTTACATCCTTGGTGAAAAAAGTTTCTACAACATTGATTTGAAAGTAGCTCCTGGCGTTTTAATTCCAAGACCAGAAACTGAATTACTTGTTGAGATTGCGCTGAGCCATATTAAAAAAGCTTCGATTGCAAAACCTAAGATCTTAGATTTGGGTACAGGCAGTGGCGCTATTGCTTTAGCTTTGGCAAAGAATTTGCCAAAAGCTCAAATACAAGCTGTGGATATGAGCGAAGAGGCCTTGGCTATTGCACAAGAAAATACTCAGCTACTAGGCTTAACTGATCAGCTTCATTTTTTAAAAGGCAGTTGGTTTGAGCCTATTGCCAAAAATAGTCAATTTGATGTGATTGTTAGCAACCCCCCTTACATACGCGCCCATGATCCTCATCTTAGCTCTGGCGATCTTCGTTTTGAGCCTGTAGGTGCCCTCACTGATCATTTGGATGGATTAAGCCCCTATAGAGTGATTTTCAAAGAAGCTAAGAAATTTCTTAATCCTCAAGGCTTGCTCTTGGTAGAGCACGGCTACGATCAATCAAGCACTCTCTTTGAGTTACTGAAGAGTGAAGACTATCAAGATATACAAATCCACTTTGACTTAGCGGGTATTGCTAGAGCACTGAGTGCCAAGCTTCGTTAAAATACAAACTTATAGATAAGGAAGCCTCATGGACGTTCAAGCACAAATCAAAGAAATCGTTGAAAGCCACCCAGTTGTTTTGTTTATGAAGGGTAATGCCAAGTTCCCACAATGTGGTTTCTCTGGTCGCGCCATTCAGATTCTTCAAGCCTGCGGTGTTAATGATCCGTTCACAGTGAATGTTCTAGATGATGCTGATATTCGCCAAGGTATCAAAGAATTCGCTAACTGGCCAACTATTCCTCAGCTTTACATCAAGGGCGAGTTTATTGGTGGCTCAGACATCATGACTGAGATGTACCAAAGCGGCGAATTACAACAAGCCCTTAAAGCTTAAGCACCAATAAAACTTTAATTAAATCAGATGATTTAATTAAATAATGCCTGCTGGCTCATCTAAAGAGCCAGCATTGGTTTAGCATAGAGGTATGGATACTTCTATTGCATTTCTTCTCTTAGGATTTTTTTGTCTTATTGCGATTTCCAGTCTTTTTTACGCCTGGAATCAAGCACAAGCTCGTGTTCGAGCCGAATCTGAATTAGATGCTGAACGCAGACTTAGTGCTGAAAAATTGGCCGGCATTCAACAATCTGCCTTAGAAGCTAAAACAACACTTTCAGATCAATTTAAGAATCTCGCGAATGAGATTCTTGAAGAGAAATCAAAACGTTTTGCCGAGCAAAATCAGCAAAATTTGGATACTCTTTTAAAACCACTCCAAGAAAAGCTCACCGACTTTCGTAAACAAGTTGATGACACTTATCAGTCTGAGGCTAGAGAGCGTTTTGCACTGAAGCAAGAAGTGGAAAAACTTGCTGGCCTCAATATACGTATGACAGACGAAACCCGTGCGCTCACCAATGCCTTAAAAGGTGAATCCAAAACACAGGGAGACTGGGGAGAGTTAGTTTTAGAAACTATTCTTGAAAACTCCGGGCTTCGCAAGGGTGAAGAATATTTGGTTCAAGACAGCCACACCGTTGATGATGGCTCTCGTTTGCAGCCAGACGTTGTTATTCGTCTTCCAGAATCAAAACACTTAGTGATTGATAGTAAGGTCTCAATCACTGCTTACACGCGCTATATGCAAGCAGATGATGACACCACTAAAACTGCAGAATTAAATAGTCATGTCTTATCGATCAAACAGCATATTCAGGGCTTATCTGCAAAGAACTATCAAGACCTTTACGGCGTTGGCTCCATCGACTTTGTATTGATGTTTATACCTGTTGAACCAGCCTTCTTAGCTGCCATGAGGCATGCTCCAGATATCTATCAAGAAGCGCTTAAGAAAAATATTGTGATGGTCTGCCCTAGCACCCTCTTGGCAACAGTCAGGACAGTTGCCCACCTGTGGCGCCAAGAACATCAAAACAGAAATGCGCAAGAGATTGCTCGCCAGTGTGCAATGCTTTATGACAAGTTTGTTGGCTTTGTTGAAGATTTAGATAAGGTGGGCCAACGCTTAGAGCAAGCACAAACTAGTTATTCAGATGCTGTTGGCAAACTCAAGACTGGCAGAGGCAACTTAATTCGCACCGCTGAAAATGTTAAGAAGCTAGGCGTTAAGCCGAACAAATCATTACCAAGCAAACTCACAGATGTTGCTGACGACGATTGATCGCAATCCCATTTGAAGCAAATGGATTTTCTCTCAAGAAAAAAAGTATGTATACTATCAATCACTACTCCTCCCTAACCAGGTCATTAACTTGACTCCGGTCTGGGACGAAAAAGCCGCTCTAGGGCGGTTTTTTCATTTCTATACGCGATTCTTTTGGTTAACAATGGAAGACAAATCAAAACTTTTGAGAACCGCAATATATATTGATGGCTACAACCTCTACTATGGTCGCCTTCGCGAAACTCAATTTAAATGGCTTGATGTAGTAGCACTTTTTAGTCAAATTACTCGGTCAATTGAACCACGTTCGCAAATTAATTTAGTTAAATTTTTTACAGCTCCCGCTCTGCCCAAATTTTCCAGGCATGGAGAAGAGTCAATGCGGGCTCAGAATGACTACCATCGAGCACTTGAAGCCAAATATCCAGACCAATTTGAGAAGATACTAGGTTCGCACGTTTATGAAAAAGATGGCACTAAAATGCCTTTATACGTTGAAGGTAATTATTTTGATAAAAAAAATACGGTTAGAGTATGGCGTCTTGTTGAAAAGAAAACCGACGTGAATCTAGCTTTGGCAATGTATCGCGATGCCAATAAGTGTGTTGTAGACCAAGTTGTTTTAATTTCAAACGATACCGACACCGAACCAGTGATTAGAGCGCTCAAAGAAGACTTTCCCACTTTAAGAATTGGAATAATTACTCCAAGAGCGCCTAGAATTAGTGAAAAGAAGGTGCGCCCTGCGAGCACTAGTCTGATAAATCTTGCCCACTGGTCAAGATCTTACATAAACGATGAAGAGTTGTTGTTTGCTCAACTTCCCGATCAAGTACCCACCAAAAAGAAACCTGCTAAAAAGCCAACTCATTGGTAAAGCATTAAATGGGAGCTATAAAAAACCCGCAAACATTTGCATGTTGCGGGTTTTTTGTTTCTTCAGCTTAAGTAATCAAGCTGATGATGTTTAGATCGTTGATCTAATTACTTACGACCACGGCGTACTGTCTTTTTAACAGCAGCTTTTTTAACTACAGTAGCGCGTGTTGCTGGCTTAACTGCAGCAGCTGATTTAGCTTGCTTAGCAAAACCTTGGATAGCTTCAACAGCTTGCTCTGCATTTGCTTCAGCAACAGCAGCAGCTTCTTTAGCAGCAGCTTGGAATTGCTCGAAACCTTGCAATGATGTAGCAACTGAAGTTTTCAATGCGTTAACAAAAACGTCTGAACCAGCAGGTGCATTAGCTGCAAATGTGTCTACCCAGTTTTGGATACCAGCTTGGAACTGTTCGATTTGAGCTTCAGCAACTTCTGCCAACTCAGCTTGACCTTCACGAACAATCTTAGCAACAGCACGTTGATGAGCTGCTAATTTGTTACCTAAAGGTGCTAATGCGTCGCTTTGAACATATGAAGCAAAAGCTTGTGGGTCTTTAACAGTCAAAGCTTGCTCTAAACCGTCTTGAGCTTCTTCGATAACTGCTTTAGATGCTGAGAAATTGATGTCAGCTAATTCTTGAGCGCGCTCTAAAGCTTTTGTGCTTAAAGCGAATGCTGTGTTTAGGCTCTCGCCTTGGATTTCTGCGAATTTTGCTGTGATTTGGTCTTGGTTCATGGTGTACTCCAAAATAGGTTGGTTAATATTATTGCGGTGCATATATTGCACTGCACAAACTATATTTTAGGGATTCCAAGATGGAATTCAAGGTATTTTTGTTGCAATGCGTCAAAAATGATATTTTTCTCATAATGAGAAATGGTATTTTTGATTTATATGGGGATTTTCTTAAATAAAGTTGCTCTTAGATGAGCTAGATGCAACTTTTTGGTGCCCCCTGACAGAATCGAACTGCCAATCCATGATTACAAGTCAAGTGTTATACCATTTAACTAAGGGGGCTATCAGCGCTATTACTTAAATAATACTGCTGCTAGTTTTACTGCTTAGCCCAATATTCTAACTTATTTAACTAGCTTTAGGCTAGGTCTTCCTTTAGAAATTGTTGTATTTTTCTCAGGACTAGGCTCTGTTGGCGTTGGATCAAATCTTTCAACAGGGAAGGACATACCTTGACCATTTTCTTTGGCATAGATAGCCATGACATTGGCCATCGGTACATAGATATCTCTTGGCACACCAGCAAAGCGTGCTTTGAGACTGATCCAGTCATTGTCTAAAGAAAGATCCTGGCAAGCATCTGGACTGACATTTAAAACAATTTCATTGTTATTGACGTAGTCCATTGGAACTTGCACTTGCTCCGTCACAAATACAGCAATGTACGGAGTAAAACCATGATCCACGCACCACTGATGTAGTGCGCGGACTAGGTAAGGTTTAGTACTTGGAGCTTCGCTCATGAAGTCCACTAAAGGTTGGCCGCCAAATTAGCGACGCATTACCTTCTCAGATGGAGTTAGCGCCTCGATATAAGCAGGAAGACTAAAAATACGCTCGGCGTACTTCATTAAAGGTGCTGCATTACGTGACAAATCAATACCATAGTGCTCTAAGCGCCATAGCAATGGGGCAATAGCCACATCAAGCATTGAGAAGTCATCACCCAACATGTACTTGTTCTTAATGAAAATAGGTGCCAACTGTGTCAAACGATCACGAATCGCTAAACGCGCTTTTTCATGATTCTTTTCTGCAGCTTTGCCTTTTTCATTTTCCAAAGTTGAAACGTGAACAAATAGTTCTTTTTCAAAGTTGAATAAAAACAAACGAGCGCGTGCACGAGCAACAGGATCAGGCGGCATCAACTGTGGATGTGGGAAACGCTCATCAATATATTCAT
>JACCDL010918539.1_pt1 | contig 24772 bp, 27 predicted proteins | sample 7441931 | NCBI WGS metagenome assembly JACCDL01 (sample SAMN15323437, study PRJNA562643) | freshwater metagenome | isolation source: river surface water | place: USA:Blue River Watershed | collected 2017-08-16 | reverse complement strand
CTACTCGATGCAGAGGGACCGGCTGACCAGCGCGCACTAGAAGATCATCACGCGATGATTCCGCCGGGTGCAGAGTTAACGGGTGAATTTAAAAAGACCCAAGAAGAAATTGAAGCAGAAGCCGCCGAGGCTGCCAAAGAAGCTGAGCAAAGCGCGTATGTTGAATCACTGCTGACCGCGAAAGCGCCTGAAGAAGCGACACCTTGGGCACTATCGGTTCACCTTGAACAACGAATACAGAAACTGCAAGACGAAAAATCTAAAGTAAATGCCCAGCTAGATAGCTTGGAAGTCTCCTCGAAAAAACTTGAAAAACGACTGTCATCATTATGAGCGACGCAGATAACGATAAAACTCAGGCCGAAGGCGCTGATGGATTTTCACCCGCCCCTCCTCCTCCGCAACTGACAGAGGAAGAAGCCGGCATCGCGCCTGAAGGCGAATCCAACGAAACCGAATCGGGTGATGGAAACATCTCTGTCTCTAAGGACACAGCTAATCGCGCGCTGGAAGCAGTGCAAATTTTGGTTGAAAATAATCGTTCTGCTTCACAGCAGCTCGAGTCTCTGATGACCATCGTTCTGGATGCCGCCGAGGTGGCGAATCGTTCAGCATCGCATGTCACCACGACTGGCGGACAACTCAACAAAGCCGCTGAAAAACTCATCGATGGTGCACAACGCACATCCAACCAATCAAAAGTTGTATTGGCGTTAGTAGCCGCTGTGTTGGTCGGATGCGCGGGCACCTTTAGTTTTATTGCCGTTCAATTACAAGCTAAGGTTGAGCAGTTAGATGAAATGATGCTGGCAGTCGGTAAACGCGCGGTCGATCTTAAGCGTCGCATGGAATCGATGGATGACATCAATACGCAATTAACTGAACTCAATCTGAAACAAGAAAGTACGCAATCCGTACAACAAGCGATTGAAGAAAAAATTGCCACCATCATTGATATAGCGAAAAATACACCCCAAAAAGCCTCTGAACCAGCGGCTAAATCTGTCGCCAAACCGGCAGCGGCGCAACCAGAACCTGCAGCAACCAAGAAATCTGAAAAAGCAGATCAAACAGAATCAGCACCTAAAAAAGCGGAAGCTAATAACGCAGAGAATGCTAAAAAAATAGAAGCGGCGAAAGCTAAAGCCGAAGCAGCTAAAGCTGAAGCTGCGCGCGCTGAAGCGGCTAACAAAGCATTGCTGCAACAACTCAGCGGACTTGATGCGCTGCTTAAAGAACAATCTAAGTCCGTCAAAGATTTGTCTGGCCAAGTAAATAATCTGCAAGGCTCCGTCTCTAACGTTGAAGCGATTAAGAAAGACGTTGAAGGACTCGCCAAACTGCAGCAACAACAAGAACGTGCTCGCGCCCTAGAAGCAGAAAAAGCCGCGCAAGAGCAAGCCGCTGCCAACGCACGGCGCGACAAAGAACTTAAAGACAAAGAACGTGAACTCGCTCGTGAACGTGATCGCTTACGTGAGCGTGAAGTAGCTCGTGAGCGCGAACTCGCTAAAGAACGTGAAGCGGCACGTGAACGTGAACTCGCAAAGGAGCGCGAGCTCGCCAAAGAACGCGAAGCAGCACGTGAACGTGAACTCGCGAAAGAGCGTGAGAAGGAAGGTAAATCCAAGGAACGCAGCGTCGCCTACAATCGTGAGCAATCACGTCCTAGCGGCAATGCAAGTACCGATGTACCCGCCTATAACAAGCCATCAGTAGCGAAGCCAGAGTAAAGCAGTTCTGGCTTCAGACAAGTTTAGGGGCTGAGAAATCGTACCGTTGAAGTCATTCAACTACCAAACGCATCAACCAATATTTCGATGCGACGGTTTTTAGCGCGGCCTTCACGAGTATCGTTAGCAGCAACGGGTTTGGTGTCAGCCATACCCCTAACCATCAAGCGCTCACGAGGCACGCCGCCGCGCTCGCTCAAGTAATCTGCCACAGCGCCTGCGCGCGCACCTGACAAATCCCAGTTGGAACGAAAACGATTGTGACCTGATAAAGGCACATCATCGGTATGCCCTTCAATCACGATGCGGCCACCTGCTTCAGTGATGGTCTTACCAATTTTATTTAAGACCGGCATAAAATCGGTGGCGAGATCGGCGCTTCCAGAATAAAAACTGCCCTGCACCACCATACGAATAACGATGCGCTCGCCGTCACGTTCGACTTGCGCCTGACCTTTAACAATTTCACTCTTCAGGGCTTCACGTAACTTCTCAATCTGACGCGCCGTTTCTGCAATTCGCTCGCCGGTCTCAACACCCTCGCGCACTTCAACGACAGATTCAACTTGAGATTGCGCATCGGCGATACGACCAAACAGATCGATTAATTCTTGCGGCATCACCCCTTTACCGCGCTCGGGCAACTGCAAAACTAATCGACCATTTTCAGTTCGGAGTTGAATCTTATTGCCCGCCAAATCTGTTGAGAGTTCTTTTTGTAATTTGCCGAGGTCTTTAGCGAGTTGTTCTGAAAAAGGTCCGGCTTCTGTGGCTGGACCACCGGCAGTTGATGGACCACCAGCAGCCAATTGCGTATCTGTGGGCGGTGCGATTACCACGGGTGGAGCTTTCTCACTGCCCAATGATTTTTGCAATGAGCCACTCACGTCATGAAAGCGCGTGGGATCAAGGTCAGAAAAAGACAGTAGCAAAACAAAGAAAGCCAACAGCAACATCACCATGTCGGCGAAGGTAACTATCCAGGGTGGCCAGGGAAGTCGTGGGAAGTGTGCAGGATGATCGTCGTCAAACAAGGTTGATGCCGCAAACATCGATTGATGTTCAGGCTTCTCTAGTTCGGCAATCTCTTTCTCAGTACTCATCAGACTCAGGACTTGATGTCCGTCTCGGCTGGTGACAGGGCAACTTGTGATGGCTCGGGTTCGGGTTCAGGTATCGGCAACGCTTCGGGTTCAGGCTCGGGTTCGATGTCCTGTTTCAAGTTACCCAACAAAAGATCCGGCAGCATGCGTGGATCACCACCTTTTTGCAGGAACAGCATGCCGGCAATCACAAGCTCATAATTATTTTTTATGCGCTTGCCATGCCCCATAATTTTTTGTACCAGCGGGCCCATGATAACGTTCGCGAGTATCGCGCCGTACAAGGTAGTCAGCAAGGCCACCGCCATACCCGGGCCAATCGCACGCGGATCGGTCATGTTACCCATCATGAGTACCAGACCCAGCAACGTACCTATCATGCCCATCGCTGGTGCCAACTCTTGGGCATACGCGAAAAAATCGCGTGCATGATCGTAGCGTGTCTTTTCTTCTGCCAGCTCACGCAACAAGGCATCTTTCATCAACACAGGGTCAAGACCATCGACCCACAGTCGCACTGCCTTGGCGATGAAACGATCGTTATATTCACGATCTTCTAACATCACCATCCAACGATCGTTGTAGCGGGCGACACGACCGACTTCAATCATTTCATCGATTAGATCAGTCAAGCGCGTGGGTGAATGCGAAATGGCTTCGCGCGCCGTTTCAAAGGCACTCTTAAATTCAGGAAGCGTACTCTTCGACAAAACGCATAAAAAAGTACCGCCGAATACAATCAGAACGGCGGGTAAATCGACGAACTGCAAAAAGTTACCACCAGTTGCTGCAGCAATGACTAACAGAGCGCCGACCACACCAACTACACTGGTCGTTTGAAGTTTGGGCTTAGACATAATTTCTCTTACGCGGAGCGAAGCCGGTATTTGTCGATTTTTTCTATCAGCGTGGTTCGTTGCAAATTCAGCAGACGCGCTGTTTTAGATACATTACCTGCAGACCGATCCAGCGCTTGTTCAATAAACGCTCTCTCGATTTGCGCCATTTTTTCTTTCAACGACATGCCTTCGGGTGGCAGCACCGGGCCACCCTGAGCTAGCATGATGATGTCTTCTACATGATTAGTTTCGTCCGATGCAGGGACGGACAATGGCACCGTGCCCGGCTCTTCCAGCGCAAACATTTGCAGCACATCCGCTGACGGTGGTGCAGGTTCTTCACCGGCTCGCTCTTGCTGTAGTTTCTGCAAGCCCTTAGGTAACATCGACACCGGTATGCTAGCCAGCGTTAAATACTGACCCGCAAACAGTGTAGAGAATCGATGCACAAGATTAGATAATTCGCGCACATTGCCCGGCCACTCATACGATTTCAGAGCGCTCAGAAACTCAGGCGAAAAAGTGATGGGCGTACCCTTGTGAGCAAATTTTTCTGCGTAGTGTTTCAACAGCAGCGCGATATCATCACCGCGCTCGCGCAACGGAGGTGTAGTCACCGGCAGTACATTCAATCGGTAATACAAATCTTCGCGGAAACGCCCTTCGGAAATTTCTAATTCCAAATCGCGGTGAGTCGCAGCGATGACTCGCACATCGACTTCAACTGCGCGAGATGAACCGACTGGATCGACCATGCGCTCTTGCAGTACGCGCAGTAGCTTGACCTGCATGTCGAGTGAAAGATCACCAATTTCATCGAGGAATAGTGTTCCACCATGAGCAAGTTCAAAGCGACCTACTCGATCAGCCAGCGCACCGGTGAAAGCACCTTTACGATGACCAAACAATTCACTTTCCATTAACTCTTTAGGAATCGCCGCGCAATTAAGTGGCACAAAATTCGCGTCAGCGCGCGAGGATTGGTGATGCAAGGCTTGGGCGACTAATTCTTTACCGGTTCCGGATTCGCCATTGATCAGAACAGTCGCTGTCGAGTCCGCAATGGTCTCGATTAGCTTGCGTATGTCTCGCATCGGTGGACTGTTGCCAATGATGGGATTCGGCTGTCGCATCAGATTGTGACCCCTGGAGGTATCGTTAAGGGTACGACGGAGAAAATCGAGGTTTGTTGAATACCCGACTTCCCGAATGTTTCCCAATTGGAACATACGGATGCCATACTGTCAACGCCGAAGATCTAGCAAAATCAAGGACTTAGCTTATTAAAAAGATAATTCCGGTATTTAATCTTACAAATGCCTAACTTCAGGCTCTGGCTACAATGGCAGAGTTAGTTTTAACCTTACCCAAGAGAGCCTCATGCACCTGCTGCTGCCAACCGCTTTTACTCTATCGCCCGTCCTGGGTTGGTGGATAGGTGCGCCCTGGCTCACGCTATTTCTAGCTGCCATCGCCATACCCGCAGCTGAGTGGTTCTGGGGTGGCTATGCATCAACCGCCCCAAGCTACCGCTGGGGAGTATGGCTGCCGCGCGCCATTATGCTGATCGCATTGATCGTGACTGGCAGCCTTGCCATTAACGCTGCCCACTATGAGTGGGATGCTCTGGTCTGGCTCGCACTCTCTTCTGGATATGTCTGCGGCGGTATCGGTATCGTGCTGGCACATGAGTTAGGCCACAGACGAGCCCTGCTCGACCGCACGCTCGCACGCGCCCTGCTCAGCTGGATCGGGTTTGGCCACTACGTACTCGAACATAACCGAGGCCATCATCGCCATGCCGCCACGCTGCACGACCCAGCATCTGCTCGACAAGATGAAAGCGTGTGGCGCTTTATGCCTCGCTACTTTTTGGGTATCTACCGAGATTCGCTAAAACTATCGCGCGAGCAGCCTGGAAAAATTAATGAAGCTTTGATGCTGACAACGCTAACTCTTGCGCTCTTCGCACTCATCATACTGGCCGCCAGTTGGAAAGGACTCGTGTTCTGCGTCATTCAAGCCTGGTTAGCACAAACACTAGTCGCCACGATTGATTATGTTGAGCATTGGGGCCTGCAACGACGCCTTATCGATGGTAAGCCCGAGCGCATGAATGCAACCCACATCTGGGATTGCGCAAACCGAGTCTCGGATGCGCTATTGTTCAATCTGCCCAGACACGCATCACATCATTTAGAACCTTCACTAAATTGCGACCAGCTCTACCCCATCCCCGAATCACCCCAAATGCCCACAGGTTATGCAGGCATGGTGTTACTGGCCTTGATATCACCGCTGTTTGTCAAAATCATGACTCCACGTTTACCCGCACCCCATAACAACACTCATTAAGAGACAAGGAAAGCGCTTCATGGACACAAAAAAATTAAAAGAGCTGCAATGGAAAGTGTTTCAAAACGTCGCGGCTGCTCAGCTCGTTCCGCTGATGCGCATAGGTGATGAACTCAAACTATTCACTACCTTAGCTAATTTGGGTCCTTCTAAAAATAATGATTTTGCAAAAGCTGCGGAGATTGATCAACGCTACAGCTTAGAGTGGCTATCGGCTATGTGCGCTGCAGGCTATGCAACGTATGATGAAGTCGAAGGTAAATTTTTTCTCAGCGAAGAACAAGCCGCTGTCTTTGCCCACGAAGATAGCACCGCACTGATGATCGGTGCGTATGACAGTTTGGCCGCTAGCGTGATGGACGAACCCAAAATTCGCGCTGCTTTCAAAACAGGTCAAGGTGTGGGCTGGGGCGACCATCATCAATGCTACTTCCGTGGCACCGCGCGCTTCTTCAAACCTGTTTATAAATCAAATTTAGTATCGCGCTGGTTACCGAAAATTCCTGCGCTGACTGAAAAACTCAGTGCGGGTGGAAGTTTTGCCGATGTCGGTTGCGGCCATGGCGTATCAACCATGCTGATTGCTCAGCATTTTCCAGAGTCGCGTGTGCACGGTTTTGATTTTCACGGACCCTCGATCGAAGAAGCTAAACGATTAGCCTCTGATGCCGGCCTGTCATCCAGAATCACTTACGAAACGCGCAGTGCAAAAGATTACGAAGGTAAATTTGATGCGATCGCATTTTTCGATTGCCTGCATGACATGGGTGATCCAGTTGGTGCCGCCGAACATGCCTGCCAACAGCTAAATGATGATGGACTATTAGTGATCATTGAACCGTTTGCGAACGACAAGTTAGAAGATAATTTAAATATCGTGGGTCAAATGTTTTACTGTGCCTCAACCATGGGCTGTGTGCCCGCCTCACTCGCTCAAGAAGTGGGTTTAGCCTTGGGTGCACAAGCAGGTCCGGCACGATTAACCATGGTACTGCAACAAGCCGGCTTTAAAAAAGTAGAAATCGTCGCCACCACCGCCACGAACATGGTTTTGTGCGCCACCAAATAACGAGGACGACATGAGCACGATTGCGCAATTACGCCGCGTATTAAAAGACAACCACACCATCGCTATCGTTGGCTTATCTGCTGACTGGTATCGACCTTCGTATTTTGCAGCCAAGTACATGCAAGAACATGGCTTTCGGATTATTCCCGTCAATCCCAAATACACGGAAATACTTGGCGAGAAATGCTATCCCGATCTGAAATCGATTCCTGAAAAAGTCGATATGGTGGATGTATTTCGTAAAAGTGCTGATTGCGCACCGATAGCAAAGGAAGCCGTTGCTATTGGCGCCAAAGTACTATGGCTACAACTCGGCGTAGAAAATGATGAAGCAAAAGCTATCGCCGAAAGCGGCGGATTAGAATTTGTACAAAACCGCTGCGTAAAAATTGAATATGCGCGCCTGTTTGGTGGCCTCTCTTGGTTTGGAGTGAACACCCGGATTATTTCATCGCGCCGTCCGGTGTAAACCGAAAGCCTATCGTTCGCAATCCTTACGGATTCAATATCTACTGATTCAATATCGACTGATTCAATATCGACTAATTCAACATCTGCCAATTCTTAACTTATTCTCTACTCATAACGCCATGTCACAAGACCACGTCTACGATTTCGATACCCTCTGCCTTCACGCAGGGCAATTACCTGATGCTGCTACAGGCGCCCGCGCCGTTCCTATCTATCAAACCACATCGTATGTCTTTGATAGTGCTGACCATGCAGCGAGTCTGTTTAATTTGCAGACCTTTGGCAATGTGTATTCTCGCTTATCGAATCCTACTGTAGCGGTATTAGAAGAACGTATCGCCGCACTGGAAGATGGCCGTGCCGCAGTAGCGACCAGTAGCGGCATGGCCGCACAGATGATTGCGATATTAAATATTTGTGAAGCGGGTGATGAAATCGTCGCAGCGCGCACCTTGTATGGCGGCACGCACACACAACTTGACGTAAATTTTCGTAAGCTGGGTATCAACACTATTTTTGTTGATTCCGATGACCCAGAAAATTTTGCGAAGGCCATCACGCCTAAAACCAAATTACTGTATGCAGAGACTATTGGTAATCCGTCGATGAATGTATTGGATATCGAAAAAGTGGCAGCGATTGCCGCTCAAGCCGATTTGCCACTATTTATTGATAACACCTTTGCCAGCCCCTATTTGTGTCGACCATTTCAATGGGGCGCAGCGGTTGTGATGCATTCGGTGACTAAATTTTTAGGTGGGCACGGTACTAGCATGGGCGGTGCTATTGTTGAATCAGGTAAGTTCAATTGGGGTAACGGAAAATTTCCGACCATGACCGACCCCTCGCAGGGATATCACGGCGTCCGGTTTTATGAAACCTTTGGTGATTTTGGTTTCACCATGAAATGTCGTATGGAAGGCTTACGTACGTTTGGGCCGGCGCTCTCACCTATGAATGCGTTCTTGCTATTGCAAGGTGTTGAAACGCTGCACCTGCGTATGGAGCGCCATTGCAGTAATACTTTAAAAATTGCCGAGTATCTTTCATCGCACCCGAAAGTCTCATGGGTGAATTATCCCGGCTTGAAAAACAATCGCTATCATGCACTTGCGCAGAAATATTTACCCAAAGGTGCGGGAGCTGTTTTGTCGTTTGGCGTTAAAGGCGGGGCAGCGGCTGGACAAAAATTTATCGAGAACGTAGAATTTTTATCGCACCTGGCCAATATCGGTGATGCGAAAACGTTGGTCATTCATCCCGCGTCCACAACCCATCGTCAACTCAGTGAAGAACAACAGGTTGCAGCCGGTGTACCGCCTGATTTGATCCGTTTAGCGGTTGGCATTGAATCGGTTGACGATATTCTTTGGGATATAGATCAGGCCTTATCGAAGACCTGAACCATTTCTTGATTAGGCAATCACTCGCTGTACTAGCCACACTGTTGAAATCGCCAGTACAGCGAGCGATCCCCAAATCATGACGCGTCGTTTACCCTCTTCCGAACGAACCAACATCAACACAGGCAGCGCCACCACGAGTACCGTGGATAGCTGACCAAACTCAACTCCCACATTAAACGCAATCAGCGTCTCTAAAAAGTAGTCTGAGGCTAGACCCAGATCTTTTAAGCCGTTTGCAAATCCTAATCCATGAATTAGTCCGAAAACAAAGGCTAATTGCCAGTGATTGAATTGATATTTTTTCTGTAGGTTCATCACCGCTGACGCCATGATAGAAAAAGCGATGAGTGATTCGATGAGTTTTTCTGGAAACGACACCAAGCCAAACGTCGCTAACGCCAGCGTAATCGAATGCGCAATCGTGAACGCCGTAATCACCTTCAAAGCAAAAAATTCTGCCTTGCGATTCACTCGTGCTTCGGGCGCTGCCTCGTCTGATAAAGCCACGTCAGAGCGTTTTTTCCACAACATGATTCCGGGCAGCAGTAGCGTCAATAAAAACAGCAGATGATCAAAACCCTCCCAGATATGTTTGGCACCTTCTTTGGCAAACAAAAAAATGGTCGAGATACGTTTTGTCTCACCTAAAGCAAAACGCTGAATAGCATTCGATTGATCGATCACCGACGAAATTTCATCGCCATTCAGCGCCAAGCGCAGAAAGGCACGTCCTAATTTATCGTTCTGGGTGAAAAATTCATAACGAATGACTACGAAGCGGGCTTTCGGCTCGATAGCTGGCCCTACGAATTGCTGCCTGACATACAAGCCATCGTTATGCACAGCGACTGATTGCGCAGTAAATTCCAGCGGCACCAGCTGCTCATCAATTTCTAGTTTTAACGACTTTTGAATCGCTTCAGTAATCGGCTCTTGCAGAGACTTCAGTTGATCAGCCGTGGGTGGAGGTTCGCTTTCTTTTCCTGGCTTTTGCAATAGGTTACCCAGATCGCGCACATAGAAATCTAAGTCCACCGCCACGTGTCCATCGACTTGGCGAATATTCAGATAGCTATTTCCAGTCTGATGTGCAGAGCTCTCACTGAGTGCTCCGAGGGCAAGCCACATGCAACAACCCACCAAGATCTTTGGTAGCCATGATGAAAAGATCGCTGAGTTAGCTGCCCTTACGACTGTCATTATTGCGCCAGCGCCTCAAGCGTTAACAGCTTCAAACTCTGTGGGTAGTCTTTTTGCAGCTCTTGAACCATTTTTTTGAATTTTTTCTGTCCGTCGTCTTTCGGTATTACCTGCTGATTAATCGCTTGCAGATAATGAATCCCGAGGATGAAGCGAACCTCTTCGGCGTTCACTAAGGTATTTTTTGATTTCAGCAAGCCCTCGCCTAGACCTATCATCTCCATCAACTCTTCTTTGGATTGAGAAAACGGTGCTAAGGGATTGTCTGAAAAGCTGTCATAAAAATGACTCTTCAGCAGCATGAAACGCGCGTGCTCAACAAACGGTGCTTTAGGATCGAGTTTTATCGCTTCTCTGTAGCTTTTTAAATGCGATAGATACAAACCTGTTTTAGGCGACGCCTCAAGTTTGTCGGGAGTACGACTGAGCTCGTTCAACAATAAGGAGGTTTCTAAACCTTTGACGATGCCGTGGCTGATCATGTCTTGATTAAACAAGTCTCTGATTTCATCCACTGTTAGGGCAATCTGATACTGAGCTTTAGCGCGAACGTTGGCAGGTTCTTTAGAGCTTAAAACGTTGTGTAGGTCCTGTAACTTAGCTATGTAGTTTTTTCTGGCTTCGCTATTGATGGAATCATGCGCCACCACCGTCTGGGTGGTAAGCGCACTAACAGCCACAGCACAAGCAAAAAAAACAGAACGTAGTGTAGTCATCATTGCTCAACCGGTTTATCAGGCATTTCTAATTTTTCACCGTTGAAGAACGCTTTCGCACCCGGATGAACATTCATACCAAATTTACCTTTACCCGGATTCACTAAATGCAAGCGGTCAGCATCTTGCATCAATGTGGCTGCAATCAAAAAGCCATGATGCAAAGGCAAATCGGGACGAGTCACTAACAGGTACTTACCGTTATCAACCAGTACTTCAATCGGCAAGGGAGCATACTCTTCAAACGGAGGTGAACCCGTAAACATCAGACGTGCATGCATATACGATAAAACCGCCAGCTTGCTCTGATTCGTTTTCAATAGCGCAGCAATACGTGGCATGTCATGCGCACGACTCACTAAGGCACGACTGAGCGGAAGTTTTTCGCGCAACAGTGCAACCCATTCATCCCCAACTTCGTCACCTGGCAAATCAGCGTGCGAGGTCAGCACTTGAAGATTACGTTTTCGGAAAATATCCCATTGAGCGTAAGGAGTGTGGGCAAAGCTAGAAATAGCGGGGAACGTAACTCCAGCTAGCAGCGCAGCTGCTCTGGTAATAAATTGTCTTCTAAACATGGTCTTTCCAAAAAAAGAGCGAGGTAAAACCTCGCTCTTAAATGTGCTTCATTTCAATGAATTATTTGTCAAAAATATTCATTGGGCAAATCGTAGTCACTGCATAGTTAGGAACGTCAACAACGTTACTGATACGCAGATCGCAAGCAACGCTGGTCACAACAAACGCTTGCTCTTTAGTCAGACCTTTAGTGGTCTTGAGCCAGTCGATCATGTTGATCAGGGAGTTACGAGCAGCCAGTGTGACATCGTTTGACAAGTTAGTCAGTGGCTTGATCTTTGCGCTATCCAAATATGTCCACTGTGGTGGCACTTCGCCAGCAGCTTTCAAAGGATAACCAACAACAGCGTGGAAGCTATCTGGTTCGAGTTTTTTGATCTGCGAACCGCCTTCGAACATTGGCTGCTTAACTACCGAAGCCATACCCTTACGAATCGATGTTTCAACGGTTACAACCGCACCCATTTCAATCGCTGTACCGGCAACTTCGCCATCGCCTTGTGCAAAGTGCACGTCACCGATGAACAAGCCGCAGCCATCAATAAAGCAAGGCAACAGCAGCGTTGTACCTTCAACCATTTGTTTCACGTCCATGTTACCGCCGTTTTCACGTGGTGGAATGGTACGCAAGCACTTGTCTTTGTGGCTGCCTTTCGGGCCGCAAATTTCTGGTGGACGTGCGCTGGTTGGCTCTGGAGGCAATGCAACACCACCGGCAGCTGCCAATTGTGTTTCACGTGCCAACCATGTTTCAACTTCTTCAGCGCCTGGCATAACACCCACTGAGCCCATGAAACCATTCATAGGAATACGAACGCCAGGAACTTCAGCCGATACCGCTTCAACACGGTTCAGTTTCCAGTTAGCGACGAACGGCTCTGTGTACAGATCTGGCAAGAAACCAAAGCCAGGAATGATGGTGGTGTAACCATATTCATTGGGAGTGATGTTAACCAGTTTGATGGCTAACACGTCACCGCGCTTTGCACCTTCGATATAGATAGGACCAGTCATTGGGTGAATCAAGTTCACGTCAATTGCTGTTACGTCTTTTGGTTTCGAATTGATGTTCAAGTTCGAATCCAAGGCATCGCGTGTATGCACAACGATCTGGTCGCCTGGTTTTGCACGGGCTACTGGTTTGATCGCTGGGTGGTAACGGTTAAAGCAATTCGGGTCTTGCTCGCAATGAGCGCCCTTCTTTTTGACTTCGACGATAGTCTGAGTCTTAACTTCAGCCGTGTCTGCAAAAGCAGACGGGCCAATGGCTGATGCCAGCAGGGCAACCAGCACGGCGGGAATTAAACGCATTGCAAATCTCCGGTGGGTGTGTAAATAGTGGGGGTTTTACATTGCTACGATAAAGCTACTACTTAATCACAATACGAACTAATCAGTTCACCCTTATTGTTGCCAATCAGCACATTTTTGTCCAGAGAAACTTCTTCCATTTTTCATACCAACACCTTTAATGCACTGATTTTATTAGTCATTTACATAATCAGTGCGGCAGCGCACTACTACGTGGCAATGATGCACCAGCCATTTCCACCAACTTAATTAGACTTTAAATAGTTTATTGAATTATAGATTGTATTCAAGTATACTGTTCGCACATTATCCAGCCTCAACCTCGAAACGTCATGACAGAACACTCCACCACTGACCTCGATCTACCGACCATGCGGGAGGCCGCCAATCAAGCGTGCGCGCTCATGCGAGTGATGTCTAACCCGGACCGACTGATGCTGTTATGCCAGCTAGCTCAAGGCGAGCGCCGTGTCGGTGAGTTAGAAGAACTACTCGACATACAACAACCCACTCTCTCGCAGCAGCTTGCGGTTCTACGCGAAGAAGCTTTAGTAGAAACACGTCGAGATGGTAAGCAAATTTATTATCGCGTGACTAGCCAAGCAGTGCTGGCAGTGATTCATGTTCTTTATCAACAGTATTGCGAAACACCCGAAGGAGATTCAGCATGACCCTAGACATAGCGCACTTCACCCCAGGTATGTCGTTACTCGGCGGACTACTTATTGGGACCGCCTCGGCACTGTTCATACTTGCTAATGGTCGTATAGCAGGTATCAGCGGAATTCTGGGCGGCCTGTTACGCCCAAGCTCAGATGATGTGTTGTGGCGTCTGGCTTTTATACTGGGCTTGATTATGGCAGCACCATTACTCGCGGTGTTTGTGGCGCCTGTTGTTCCTACGATAGAGGCTAGCCCCACCACACTCGTCATCGCCGGTCTTTTAGTCGGCATAGGCACACGCTACGGCGGTGGCTGCACGAGCGGCCATGGGGTCTGTGGCTTATCGCGTTTATCGCCTCGCTCATTAATCGCCACACTCGCCTTCATGGGCAGTGGCATGGCCATCGTATTTGCGATGCGTCACTTGCTAATCCACGCTTAAAGCACATTAGAGTAAATTGGAGCCGCTTATGAAAACGCATTTAGACACCGTCTCATCATTTATCGTGGGTCTGATCTTTGGTATCGGTTTGATTTTTGCCGGTATGACCGACCCATCCAAAGTCATCGGCTTTCTGGATATTTCAGGTCTGTGGGATCCCTCGCTAGCTTTCGTTATGGGGGGTGCGATTTTGGTTGGGCTAGTGGCCTTTCGCTTTGCAAATCGTCGCACGATAAATTTTTTAGGTGGCGCTATCCGACTCCCGACTAAAAACGATATCGACAAGCGTCTGATCGTGGGTAGTCTGCTATTTGGCGCAGGCTGGGGTATGGCAGGCTTTTGCCCAGGCCCAGCTCTAGTAACGTTGGGGACTGGTGCGCCGCAGGGGATCATTTTTGTACTCTCTATGATCGCTGGCATGGCATTATTCGAAGGTGCGGAGCGACTGATGAGCGATGTCGCCGTTGTGCCAAGCGACACCCCTTCTACCCCGCAGTAAGATTCACTTGGTAATTTCAATTGACTTGATTCACACAAGGAGAATGTCATGATGAAAAATATTGGTAGCACCGACCGCGCACTTCGTATCTTTATCGGCAGCTTGCTGATTTTGCTCACACTGCTCAACATCATCGGGCCGCTGGGGTGGTTGGGTTTAATACCGATTGCCACGGGCGTATTCCGTTTCTGTCCAGCGTACGGAATTCTGAAACTGAATAGCTGCCCCATTGACAAACACTCAACCGATACACCCTAAGTTCATGCCTAAAGTTCGCTCAAAAGGTTTTTCGAATCCCGCTGCAACGTGGGATGCGCGCTTCTCTACCACCGACTACATTTTCGGTAAAACGCCAAATGTGTGGTTGGCGCAGCATAGTGAATTGCTTATCCCCGGTGGACGCGCACTGGCCGTAGCCGATGGCGAAGGTCGTAACAGTGTCTGGTTGGCTGAACGCGGGATGCAGGTTGATGCCTTTGATATTTCACCTATCGGTGTAGACAAAGCGCGTCAGCTTGCCTTGGCAGCGAATGTGACGGTGAATTTCAATGTAAGCGATTGCGATGAATGGGATTGGCAGCCGAATCAGTATGATTTAGTGGTCGCCATTTTTATACAGTTTGCCGATCCCGAATCACGCACACGTTTGTTCAAACGAATGATGGAAAGCCTAAAACCAGGTGGACTTCTTTTACTTCAAGGTTATACGCCTAAGCAACTGGACTATTAAACCGGCGGACCACCACGGCTAGATCATTTGTATACCGACGATTTACTACGTGCTGAATTTTTTAACATGGACATCATCGAGCTAGAAAGCTATGAAGAGGTACTGCGTGAAGGTACGCAGCACAGTGGACAATCCGCGTTAATCGGTTTAGTAGCTAAAAAAATCTAAGTACTTCAAAGTAATTCAAAGTAAGCCAACGAAATTCGTATTCATTAGGCTTAACTTCTCTTAGCTCTTACCGCGTATTCCCAGTCGATTGAGCAAAGCGCGATCGTCTTCAACGTCGGGATTACCGGTAACGAGTAATTTGTCACCGTAAAAAATCGAATTCGCGCCCGCCAGATAACACAGGGTCTGAATACCCTCACCTAATTGACGTCGTCCCGCAGACAAACGCACACGTGCTTTAGGCATGGTGATACGAGCTACCGCAATGGTACGAACAAACTCCAGCGGATCAAGCGCTGCTTGCTCAGCCAAAGGTGTGCCTTCCACCGCGACTAAATGATTGATAGGTACCGACTCGGGATAAGGATTTAAATTCGCTAGTTGCGAAATCAAACCCGCACGTTGTTCTCGCGTTTCGCCCATGCCGACGATACCGCCGCAACACACTTTCAATCCTGCTTCGCGCACATGCTCTAGTGTGTCTAGTCGATCTTGATAATCGCGCGTGCTGATGATGTCGCCATAAAATTCCGGCGCGGTATCCAGATTGTGGTTGTAATAATCCAAACCAGCATTACGCAAACGCTCGGCTTGCTCTTCTTTCAGCATACCCAAAGTGGCACACGTCTCCATGCCTAAGGCCTTAACGGCTTTAACCATGTCTTCAACCGTATCCAGATCACGATCTTTCGGAGCTCGCCAAGCGGCCCCCATACAAAAGCGTGTCGCACCACTATCTTTAGCCGCCTGCGCTGCTGCGATAACTTCTTCTAGCGGCATCATTTTTTCTGCCGTCACGCCGGTATCGTAATGCGCCGATTGCGGACAATAACCACAATCTTCCGGGCAACCACCGGTCTTAATCGACAACAGCGTAGCTAGCTCAACTTCATTCGCATCGAAATGCTCGCGGTGTATTTTTTGTGCGCGCCACAGCAAATCATTGAAAGGAAGTTCAAAAAGTTTCACCACTTCAGACACAGGCCAAATATCGCGAGCTGCAGCCAACGTCGCAATTTTGTTACGAGCAGCGTGAAAGGTAATAGGTTGCGATGACATGCATGAATCCTGTGTAAATAAGATCAATAATTATAGTTAAAGACTATCTCGGCCAATTGGGTAACTGCGAAAAATCCAGCTTATCGACCACAAGCGCCGCAGATGGTACTGGCATCCACGGCAAACTACCCAAGCAAGGGGCAGGCAAACGCTCACGCAAAGCTTCTATGTTGGCGGCCTGATGCGGCATTGCCGGATCAATCTGGTTAACAACCCACCCTGCCAAACGCAAACCTCGGGCAGCGATCGCCTCAGCGGTCAGAAAGGCATGATTCAAACAACCTAAACGTAGACCAACCACGAGGATAACATCAAGCTGCAATCGTGCTGCGATGTCGGCCGTGTCGGTCTGCGGTGTCAGCGGGACACAAAAACCACCTACGCCCTCAACGATCACGGCCTCGGTCTGGGCACGAATCTGCTCGAAAGCCGTAAAAATAGTGGCCGGATTAATGTGCTGGTCTTCCAACGCAGCGGCCACATGCGGAGCGGCGGCTTCTTTAAATAAATAAGGTGAAATCAAATGCGTAGGGACGATCACATTCGCTTCGCTACTCAAGAGAGCAACATCCTCATTCCATAGTGTCCCATCGCGCAACTCCGCGCCAGCAGCTACGGGTTTCATCCCCGCCACCTTCAAACCATGATTCGCCAGACTGCGAATCAACGCTGCTGACACTAATGTCTTACCCACATTGGTGTCGGTTCCGGTGACAAAATAATCCACTCTACTCATCATGACGACGTTACCTCGAGTGCGTTAACGTGGCTAGCTAATTGCGCTACCTGATCATGCGTATGCACCGCAGATAACGTAACGCGTAATCGCGCAGTGCCTAAAGGAACCGTCGGCGGTCGCACTGAACCCACCCAAAAACCATGCTCGCGCAGTTGATGGGCAGCTGCCATCGTACGAGCGTTATCACCAATCAGCACTGGTTGTATCGGTGTCTCGGATTCAAGCATTTGCCAATGATTTAGATTAATGGCCGATTTCCATTGAGTGATACGTTCATTTAATACAGCTCGACGACGTAGCCCCTCTTCGCCCGCAATAATTTCAAGACTCGTTAGCAATGCATGCGCTAACGCCGGTGGCGATGCGGTTGAATAAATATACGGACGCGCGCGTTGGATTAGCCATTCAATGATGGTTTCATGCGCTGCAATGAAAGCCCCAGCGACACCGGCCGCTTTACTCAACGTACCAATCAAAATCAGTCGCTCAGAACGAAGAGAAAAATGTTCGATCAAACCGCGCCCTTGTTTGCCCAGTACACCAAAACCATGCGCATCATCGACGATCAACCATGCATTATGCAATTCACACTGACGCACTATCTCAGTCAACGGCGCAATATCGCCATCCATACTAAACACGCCATCGGTAACGATGAGTTTGCGCTCAGCGGTACTGGAAGCCAACATCACACTCAAGGCCGTCAGATCGCGATGCGGGTAGATACTGACTTTTGCGCGCGACAAACGCGCAGCATCAATGAGCGATGCGTGGTTCAATGCTTCAGAAAAAATTTCAGAATGAGTATCCGCCAAGGCTGTAATAGCTGCCAGATTGGCCATGTAACCACTAGACAAATACAGCGCGCGACCTGATGTTATGTAAGGCGAAAAAAAATCGGCCAGAGCATTTTCAAGTTTTTCGTGCGCGCGTGAATGGCCGCTAATCAGATGTGATGCACCACTACCCGCACCGTAAATTGACGCGCCTTCACGTAAGGCTTCGATCACCAGCGGGTCGGCGGCTAAGCCCAGATAGTCATTACTACAAAATGCAATCAGCTCACGACCATCAACGTGCATTCGAGGAGCACTGGGTGTCTCGGTATTCCACCGCCTACGCCACAACTGCTGCTGCTTCAGACTATCCAGCTGCTGTTTTAAAACCGCCAGCATCGATGTCTCACTTGTCATGAGTAATATCGACTAACCAGCTAGGTTTACGCTTTTGCAAAAACGCCTGAACACCTTCTTTGCCCTGCGCAGAACTACGAATATCTGCAATGCGACGCACCGTTTCAGCGATCAACTCATGATCAATAGGCGCGCAAGAAACATCGCGCATCAAACGTTTAGCTTCATCCATCGCATGCGGACTACATGACAGTAAGGCGTGGGTAAATTTTTCTACTTCATGGTCAAGTTGATTGTCATCAGCTACCTCATGAACCAAACCTATGCGCTTAGCTTCATGGGCGTCAAAGCGTTCAGCGGTCAGAAAATAGCGCCGCGCTTGACGCTCACCCATGGCACGAATCACATACGGTGAAATCGTCGCAGGTATCAAACCCAGTCTCACTTCAGACAAACAAAAACCTGCTGAGGTACTCGCTACCACCATATCGCAGGCAGCAACCAGACCAATACCACCCGCATAGCAATCACCCTGCACGCGTGCCACGACCGGCTTGGTGCTGGAATAAATAACGCGCATCATTTCTGCTAGAGCGGCAGCATCGGATAAATTTTCTTCATCGGTATGCGAAGCCATTTTTTTCATCCAATTCAGATCAGCGCCAGCACAAAATGCCGTGCCACGCGCTGCCAGCACAATCACTCTCACCTGCTGATCTTTATCCAGACGACGAAACGCCAGCGTGATTTCTTCAATAGCTTGTTCGTTAAAGGCATTGCGCACATCGGGACGATTCAACCACACGGTAGCAACTAAGCCTTGATGATCGATTTCTATCGTCTGAAAAGACATGGACGTCTCCAAGCGTGAAAGGATGACATTAAAAAAGACGTCAGCTTGATTTTGACGTTTTAGGTTTGATCAAATTCTGGGGATCGTCCAAACGTAAGCGTTTACGATTGGTCTCAACCTGAGTGAGTGGCTCAACTTCGTGCATGCTCTGCATACAGCGAATTGCCAACTGCTGATACTCAACAGTTCCGCGATGCTTCCAAGCGATTTCATCATCCGATAGCGTGCGAGTGACTTTGGCGGGCGTACCCATCACCATGCTACGGGGCGGGACCACCATGCCCGCTTTGACAAAGGACATCGCCGCCACAATCGATGCTTCACCGATCACGGCATTATCCATAACAACGGCATTCATCCCAACTAAAGCATTGCGTCCTATGCGCGCACCATGAATAACTGCACCATGACCAATGTGACCATCGACCTCAATCACCGTATCGCTACCAGGAAAACCATGGACGACGCAGGTATCTTGCAGGTTCGCGCCCTCTTCCATAATCAAGCGACCAAAATCTCCGCGCAGACATGCCAACGGGCCCACGTAACATCGTGGGCCTATGATGACATCACCAATCAGTACCGCGGTGGGGTGCACAAATGCCGTCGGATCAATGACCGGCACCACACCTTCAATCGAATACACCTTAGCCAAACTAATCTCCGATCAGCGACGTGGCTGAATAACGATTTTGCCCGTCACTTTGCGTGAGGCCATATCGATCAATGCCTGCGCTGTGTCTTCTAATGCATAGGTGGCTGATACGTGTGGACGAATTTTTCCAGCCGCTTGCCATTCGAGTAGTTTGTGCATAGCCGCCATGTGATGCTCAGGTTCACGGCGCGCGTAATCTCCCCAGAACACACCGACGACTGAAGCACCTTTCAGCAGCGGCAAATTCAACGGTAATTTAGGGATTTCGCCATTCGCAAAACCGATCACTAAATAACGGCCGCGCCATGCGATAGAACGAAAAGCAGGTTCGGTGTAGCCGCCTCCGACCGGGTCATAAATTACATCCGGACCCTTGCCATTAGTCGCTTTCTTAATCGCTTCACGCAAATCTTCATTGGTGTAATTGATCAACACATCAGCGCCATGAAGTTTGCAGATCGCCAGCTTCTCATCAGTGGATGCTGCTGCAATGACCTTTGCGCCCAAGGCTTTACCAATTTCAATCGCGGCGATACCCACACCGCCAGCTGCGCCCAACACCAACATAGTTTCACCTGCTTTTAATTCAGCTCTGTCAGCAACTGCGTGATACGACGTGCCATAGGTTAACGTCAACGCGGCGGCAGCTTCAAATTCCATTTGGTCTGCCATCGGGAAAACTGCCGATTCAGCGACGGCAATTTGTTGAGCAAACGCGCCTTGCGGTACGAAAGCAAATACGCGATCACCACGCTTAAATTTTGTCACGCCGTCACCGACTGCGCGCACCACGCCAGCTAGCTCATTACCAGGTGTGAAAGGTAATTCAGGTTTGAACTGATATTTGTTTTGAATAATCAGCACATCTGGGAAATTAACGCCTGCAGCAAAAATATCAATCATGACTTCGCCAGCTTTAGGAACGATTTCTGGCAGGTCTTCAATGATCAATGTTTCGGGCAGACCCCAGGCTTTGCAGACGACGGCTTTCATGATGTTCCTCTTGTGTTTTTGTTGTAATTAAACGTTGGGGTACTACGGACAATTCATCCTTAGTGAAACTTAGGCGCTCGCTTTTCAATAAAAGCACGCACGCCTTCACGACCATCATCGCTATCACCGGATGCATACATAGATTCGCGCTCAGCTGAGAGATGCTGCGCCAATGAATTTTGTTGTGCATGTTGAATGAGTGATTTGATGCGTGCCTGAGCGTGTGCTGGCCCGTCCGCTAATTTACGGGCTAATTGTCTGGCTGTCTCAGCTAATTCAGCATCGGGATGAACCGCATCAAACAAACCCAGTTGTAAACACTCGTGGGACGACACGGGTCGATTGGTCAGAAAAATTTCCATAGCGCGTGAAGCGCCTGCGCGTCGCGTCACAAACCATGAACCACCGACATCAGGAGTTAAGCCTAATGCTGAATAACCGCCACGAAGCTTTACGGACTCAGCCGCCAGTACCAGATCACCACACAGGGCCAGTCCTATGCCGCCACCGCCCACGGCACCGTTAATAGCGCACACCACTGGAAACTTAAACAATGACAAAAGATGCATCGCAGCGTGCACCGGTTCGAGCAAAGCACGCAAGGTATCTGTTAACGGGCGCGAGGTATCGGCCATACTGTTTACATCACCGCCCACGCAAAATTGTTTGCCATGTGCCGTAATGAGTAAGGCGCGAACACTGCTGTCCTCTGCAATCTGCTCAATAGCTGCGGCAAAGCCATTCGCCATCGCCATATCTAAAGCATTGCCGCGCGTAGGGTTGTTAAACGTAAGAACTGCCAATCCTTGGTCTATCTCCAAGGTCACAGGTGCTGACATGACGCATGCTCCACATTGAAATGAATGAACCTGAACTGTTATCAGCTCAAAAATTGCAGCAAAGTCGTCATTCTAACAAAGCGGAAAACTAACCTTGATCTCCAGCCCTTGTGGCTCGGCACGACCCATCGTCAACCCACCTCCATTAGCCAGCACACGCTCTTTTATACCCACCAAGCCTAAGCCCTTAACAGGTGAGTTCGAAGACCCTGTGGGGGGCAGTCCCTTACCGTTATCCGCAATACGTAGCAGTAACAACTGATCATGAGTATCAATCCACACATCCATAACAACAAGGGTGGCCTGAGCATGACGCAGCACATTGGTCAACGCCTCTTGAATGATTCGATAGGCTGCCACTGACAAGCGTTGTGGCAACTCAACGTCCTTCAAGTCAATGTGTAACTGATAGCTAAGCTCAGTATCAGCGCGCGCTTGACGTTGGCGAATTAATTCTCGCAAGGCCTGCTCAAGCGCAATATGATGTTCTTCATCACCCTGCAAACCATATGGCCGCAGTTGCACTAAGAGGCTTTTAAGCTGCGACAAAATACTACTGCTGTTGTCGTACATAGCTCGCGCACAATCTTGTAATGCGGATTGACCATGCGATTGTTTGACAAGATACGATGCATCGACTTGTATCGCTGTTAGTAATTGACCAAACTCGTCGTGCAAATCATGGGCTAACTGGCGTCGCTCATCTTCTTGCACATCTTGTAGTCGATGCAGTAAATCGCGCTGCTTAGCCAATTGCTCAGTAAGCGCTGCAGATAAATGATTCAACGCTTGTCCAATTTGATTTAGCTCACGAGTGGCACAGGCAGCAATTGGATGAGCGTAATCACCACCTTCTATACGAGCAATACCATTCAAAATTTCATTCAGCGGTGAAAGCGCATGGCGAACGCTAAAGGCTAATGCCATGACCAATACCAACACCAACAAACTAAACAACGCAACTTGCAACCAGGCGCTATTGATGGCCTCCGTTATTTCCGGTTGCGGGTTGGGCTCAAGCATAACGGTTACGTGTTCGCCATTGGGTCGCCGCACCGGTAAAGTGTAGGCTGATAGCACGACATCACCCGCCATAAATCGGTTCAACCATGGCAGTGAACTAGGCGGCAGTGGATTAGCTATCTGCGTCAACCGCTGACCCTGAGAATCTAACAACGCCACATGAAAATGCCGTAGTGTTTCACTACGGTTGAGCTCATCAATTCGTAAAGCATGCTGATCCAGCGATGCTCCATCTTGCAATTCAGATAGAACTGTCGTCAATTGACCAACACGCTGACTGCCTTGTATTTCATCTGCAATATCCTGCCGCGCAGAAAAAAGTGTCAATGCAAAAGCCAGCATCAGCATCAATAAACCAACCAAACTTAGTCTTAGCAAAAGTCGTGTGACTAATTGCATGATCGCTCCAGAATCAATAAAGCTGTTATACCCAGAAAATTCATTTCTAGTAGTCAAATAAAAATATTATACGTGTGAGCTATGTCATAGCACTCAATGCGCACTGCAATAATTTAGCAAAGTATCGATGCTGGATAGGATGCGAAATACCAGCCAATGATGAAACACTTCCGTAGCCGCACGAGGTAGTAATTTTTCTGGTGCTAGCGGGTGGACTAATTTGTGTTGGAAATCGTCAGTATAGATAGCGCGCAAGTAGCTGAAGCAACTCGCAAAGTACGCGCGAGGCGGCTAGGACAAGTTAATGATCGGAGAAACGTACCAGCCTGATGCCATAGCGTTGGCAATCGTCATGAAAGCGTGGGCTGACGAGATAGCTAAATTCCACCGATCGCGCCCCCGCAATCGGATCGGCATAATCATTCGCTGGACGTCCCGGATGACACATCAACAGCGTACCGTTCGGGGTTTGTTCTAACCATAACCGCATACGGCCTTCAAAATTTGCATTAGCGTTGAGCGCATACAAACCACCAAAATGCTGTGTGAACTTTAAACCGTGCTGCTCAACAAAATTTGAAAAACCGCGGCAGGCATAGCGCAACACAACGGTCTTTAGTTGACTGCCGTTGTCATCGATTAAACGATCAGGAGTGCGCACCCAAGGGCGGCCTTTTTTTTCTGGCCAGCGCAATTCAATTGCCTCCATCATCGCCTGACGAATCACAGGAAAGGCATGAACATGCTGATGACCATCGATAAAATCAGGCAAGCGTCGGAAATGCTGCGCAAAAAGATCTATTTGCCGAAGAAACCGTTCTTTGATTTTATCGCCTGCTACACGGCCGATTTGCGTAGCGATCAGCCAGTGAAGTAAAGGACGACTGCCACTGGTGGAGGGAAAGGCATGTGTGAGATTGAGATGAACACCCACATCGGCACGATCTTGTAAGTCGCGCAAACGCTGTGCTCCCTCGGGCCAGTAAGGCCCTTCGGATAATACCGACGTGGCTGTCAATCGACGACAGGCGATTAAATCGAGAATGCCTTCAGAAATACTTTTCGACTGACCAAAATCATCGGCACACAACGTCAGATTACGCAGCTTGGCTGTCATGCAGTCTCTCCAGAAGCAAACGCCCAATAGCGCGCTAACACAAATGTCAGTGCCGCCACCGCCACCAATACCATCGCTAGCGCAACGCGATAGTCAAGCGCGGTGTAACGTAGTAGCAGCCAATACAAGACTTCATTGACTGCAAAGCTCAATAAAGCCACCAAAAAGAAACGTCCGCGCGAACCCTCTGCTGGAGCTTCTTGATCACGAAACGTTAAATGGCGATGGCCGCTATGACTAACTTGAAAAGCCAGTAAAAATCCAAGGATGTTCGCTAATAAGGGCGCTAAGCCGAGTGGAACTAAAATCAGTGCGACGCTGCCGAGATGAACTAGCATGGCTGTTACCCCCACCACACCAAACCAAAAGAGCTGACGCGTCATCGCTATTCGTTTGGTTTGGTTGGGTGCTGGGCGCTGCGCACGACGCGACTAACAAAGTAAGCCGGACGCTGCTTCACTTCGTTAAAAATTCGTCCTATGTATTCACCCAATATTCCGATCGATAACAACTGCACGCCGCCAAGAAAGGTGATTGCAACTACTAGTGTTGGCCATCCACTTGAGTCATTACCGAATAACAAGGTCTCAATGACGACATAGATCGCATAGGCAATCGATGCAAAAGAAATGACACCACCCACGACCGTCCATAAACGCAGCGGCACATTTGAAAAGG
>JACCDL010647033.1_pt1 | contig 24790 bp, 18 predicted proteins | sample 7441931 | NCBI WGS metagenome assembly JACCDL01 (sample SAMN15323437, study PRJNA562643) | freshwater metagenome | isolation source: river surface water | place: USA:Blue River Watershed | collected 2017-08-16 | reverse complement strand
GATGATTTTCTTCTCAATATTATGTTCCATTTGAAAACCGATGTAAGTGTCACTAAAGTATTCAAATCGGTTCATTAAGTTAAATCCATTTTTATCATATACATACACTTCATTTCCGGGGTGAAGTTCTAGTAACATAAATGGTAGACTATCTCCATAAATTTTACCTGCATAGGCATTGTATTTAATGGTGCCAAAATTCGGTAGTCTAACTTGTTGACTTATGGCTGCATGTAATTTGGTATAATTATAGTTGCCACCGAACAAGCCGTTAATCCCTTGTCCAATAGACAATTCATAAACAGGTTTGCTACTATTAAAACGAATCGTTCTTCTATTGTTTGCAAATTTTCTTTCGCCTGGTGCATACCTAATACGATAGGTAATTTGGCCATTTATAATTTTACCATTAGAAAATAAGTTTCGATTGGGCAGGGGCGTTAGAGGCTCATAGTCTGTCCTACTTATGTTAATGCTATTACTTATTCCCGACTCCCAATCTTTATTAACACCCATTTTCATTTCTTCTTGGCCTAAGAATTTCTGAGGAATACCAGGTCTTCTGAATATTTGAGAGAAGATGTTGTCTGTTGTCATATCTTCTTCACTAAAACGTACTCGACCATTGTCCAAATCTTTCAAGTAAGATCCTTCTAAACTGAGTCCTTTAACGGATTTAAACTTATATAGAAATCCAATTTGTTCTTTAAATTCTCTGTCTTTGGTACCATAGGCAAGGTATCCGTACAAACGAAGGTTTTTACTAAATTTTTCTGTTGTACCCAGGTCAAAGCGAAGTCTTGTTTTTTCCAATTGGTTTGCACTGACCCATTTATACCAAGGACCAATTTCAATAATGCCAAATTTTCGATGCCCATCCACTAAAAACTCTATATTTCTAGTGTACTCTTTAAACAAGGGGATTGATTTTAAAGTATCAATCATTTGTAAAATACGCTGTTCATTTCTATTTAAAGTATCATGTCTTATAGCACTCCAATAACTTATTGGATGTGTGGCAGCATCTTCCAAATAAACAATTTCGTATTGCTTTTTATTCAATTTTAAATTTTCATCCACTTCGTTTTCGGCAAAATTGAATTTTTGATAAGAATTAGATTTTCTTACAATTAAAGTGAGCCTGTCTTTAGGAAGTGGAGAGAGATCGGCATTTATTTTATCCTTTGAAAAGATATACTTCCCATTAGCTAGTTTTTCAAATTCTTGTGAAATATTTAATCTGTTGACAAAATTAATATCAGCCGTTTTGGAGATGTTTAAATTAATTCTTTTGATTGCATAACTAGAGGCATCTATCCAGGCATCTCCTGCAAATGTATTTTCCCCAATATTAAGCGGTGAAAATAATAAGTGGAATACTTTTATACCCTGAATGTATTGGGTATCCGCCCCTTTGAAATTATAATATTTATCCGCATATATACTTAGGGGACTGATGAATTCTTTGCCTAAGATTTTAATGTAGTCTTCATATACATTCACGTTTTGGTTTAGGTTCCCAATCAGTTGCATTACATTCTCACTTTTAATTCCGTGCGTAGTAGAACCTTTAACAATTTCCCTGGTTTTATTAGGGGTACTAGAATAATAGTAATCTGATATATTTTCACTCATCAAAATAGGGAGGAATGGTTTTTCGTCAGAAACACTATCTATATTGTCTAATATGAAAGAGAAAGGCTTTAAAAAACCGATATTGCTAAAACTATTTTTATTGACATTGTTTAAGTCTAACTCTAATTTATTGTATAGTTCGCACTTATATTTTGGATAAAGGAAGGGATTGTTATTTTGTTTATTCGCCACCACTTGTTTCCACCATCTTAATCCTTTGTTGAATTTTGTTTTAACAACGATCCCTTCATTTTTACTTAGTGTTTCTAGGGTTAGTCTATTGCCTAATTTCTTGATATCCTTAATGGCATATTTAATGGGTTCAAATCCAACACTTTCCACAATGAGGGAGTCCGTTGGATCAGAGGATATTTTAAGGGTATAGTTACCGATACTATCACATACTGTTCCTGTCTGCTGGATCTTCCATCTTACAGAAGAAAATGGGATCGGTTCCTTAGTAAACCCATTGAGAATTGTTCCCTTGATGATATTATTTTGGGCATAGGTACTCCCAAAATGGAGGGTAAGGATTAATAGGATTAGTAATTTTAGCGATCTCATGGGTACCCGATAAAATTACGAAGAATGCTAGATATTAGAAATATTTATATTGGATGTTTGCTTCGAATTAGTCGTACCCAAATTGGATTGCTCCCTGCGGTCGCATACTTTTCGCAGTTGCCTTACTCAAAGCCCTTTTAAAACATCAACGGAGTTGATGTTTTTGCTTTTTCGTTCTCGTCGCCGCATTAAAGCAAGCTTTATGCGTCTCCTTAAACGAAAAAGCCCATGCTGTTCGCATGGGCTTTGTGACCCCGTCAGGATTCAAACCTGAAACCTTTTGATCCGTAGTCAAATACTCTATTCAGTTGAGCTACGGGGCCATTCCATTTTCTAGCTAGGCTAGAAAGGGGTGCAAATATAGCCCAAAATCCTATTTTACCAAAGGAATTGAATAAATAATTTAGTAATGCCACCTCACAAAGGCCTCAATAGCAGCATATTTGGTTAATCCCAGGCGGGCGTACAAATTAGCGGTATTGGCGTTGCGAATTTCGGCTCTTTGCCAGAATTCCCTTGCATCTGATCCTTGGAAGGGAACGCTGTCTTTTTGGGACTGATGTATGAAAATGCCAAAACGTTTTTTCATCACTTGGTCAGGGCTCATGGGAACGGCCATTTCAATTTCAGAAATATCCCATTCTTGCCAAGCGCCTTTATATAACCACACCCAACAATCTTTAACCCAATCTTCACCAGCTGCTTTTAAACGACGCATACTTTCAAAAACCACTTCTAAACATACTTTATGGGTGCCATGTGGATCTGCTAAATCACCTGCACAATATACTTGGTGTGGTTTTATCTTTTTTAATAAATCCATGGTAATCTGAATGTCTTCATCACCCATTGGTTTTTTATCAATGGCACCCGTTTCATAAAAAGGTAAATTCAAGAAATGATAATTTTCTTCCGCGATTCCTACATAACGGCAGGTGGCTTTGGCCTCGCATCTTCGAATTAAACCTTTGATAGCTCTAATTTCATGGGTATCCAATTCACCGGCTTTTTTACCGCCTAAAAAACGGCGTGCCTCAGATAAAATTTCATTGCTTTTTTTATTGTCAATGCCGAATAGTTCTTCAAAGCCCACTGCGAAATCTAAAAAGCGGGTTACAAATTCATCGGTGACGGCAATATTCCCACTGGTTTGATAACCTACATGTACATCATGTCCTTGATCATGTAAACGCATAAATGTACCCCCCATGCTAATGATATCATCGTCTGGGTGTGGAGAGAAAATCATGACCCTTTTTGAACTTGGTGTGCTTCTTTCCGGATGGGCAGGAATCACCGCATTGGGTTTGCCGCCTGGCCATCCAGTAATGGAATCACGCAGCATGTAAAATACTTGCAAATTAATATCGTATACCGATTCTTTCAACACCAATAAATCGGCTAAGCTGTTTTCTTTATAATCATCTGCAGTTAAACTAAGAACGGTCTTATCTAATTTCAAAGCCAATTCTATTACGGCCTTTTTAATCATTTGAGGTGTCCAATCATTGGCGCCTGTTAACCAAGGCGCTTTATGACGAGTTAGTTCCGAAGCAGCGTATTCATCAATGATAAAAGTACAGTCGTCATGGTTTTGTAAAACACTTGCAGGAACTTGTTCTGTTACATCTCCCTCTACCGACTTAGCAACAATCTCTGCCTTATTTCCCCAAGCCAACAATACAATTTTCTTAGCCTTCATTATACTGCTAATACCAACGGTGATGGCAGTTCTGGGTACTTTATTTAAATCATGCCATTCGTACAAATTGGCCATTCTGGTTAAATGATCTAAATGAATGATCCTGGTTTTGGAATGAAAGCTAGAACCTGGCTCGTTAAAACCAATATGTCCATTTTTACCAATACCCAATATTTGTAAATCAATCCCTCCAATTTTTTCGATGGTTTGTTCGTAGGCTACACATTTTTCCTTTAGCTCTTCTTGTTTCCATTCGGCATTTGGAAGATAAATGTTGTTAGGGTCAATGTCTACATGATCAAATAAATGTCTATGCATAAAACTCCAGTAGCTTTGGTAAGCACTGCGTGGAATAGGATAGTACTCATCCAAATTAATGGTGATTACATTTTTAAAACTCAATCCTTCTTCCTTATGAAGACGTACTAATTCTTTGTATAATAAAATAGGGGTTGCACCAGTGGCCATTCCCAACACACAAGGTAAATTTTGTGCTTGTTTCTCTTTAATCAGTTTTGCAATTTGAGCTGCCAAGGCATTAGACCCCTCCGTTGGGTTCTTGTAAATTTTAACCGGAATTTTTTCAAATGATTCTAGCATAGCATTTGTATAAAATGTACAATATAAATATACAAAAAAACGCTCCATTTTATTGGAGCGTTTTAGGTATTTAATCTACTTTATTAATTTTGATCATATTGGTAGGTAAGTGCATCTTAACGGGAGTACTACCTGTATTCACTACGATATCATCTTTTTTCACAAACTCATTGGATTTTAAAATCTGAATTTGGTCGTTGATGATATTATCCAAACTTTCTTCTTTATCATAGTAAAATGCTTTTACGCCCCAGCTTAAACTTAACTGATTTACTAGGCTCTTTTCTTTTGTAAAAATAAAGAGTGGAGATTTTGGACGGAAGCTACTTAACATGAAGGCAGTGTATCCACTTTGTGTCATACCTACTAATCCTTGTGCATTAGCATCCTCCGCTAATTTACAAGCATTGTAACATAAAGCATCACTTACAAAAGAAGGAGAGTGAGGTTGTGGTTTTAAATCTTCTGAACGGTTGTAGTTGTATCCGTATTGCTCTACCTCAGAGATAATTTTACGCATGGTTTCAATAACTAAAACAGGGAATTGTCCTGTTGCTGTTTCACCACTTAGCATAACTGCATCCGCACCTTCAATAACCGCATTGGCAACGTCGGTAATTTCTGAACGATTTGGCTTCACACGATCAATCATGGATTCCATCATTTGCGTTGCCACAATAACGGGCTTTGCTCTATGCAAACATTTTTTAATGATCTCTTTCTGAATCAAAGGAATTTTCTCTACTGGTAATTCAACACCTAAGTCACCACGAGCCACCATAATTCCATCACTCGCTACAATAATATCACGCAAGTTAACAATGGCTTCTGGCATTTCAATTTTGGCAACAATCTTAGATTTACTATTGTGCTTGTTTAAAATCTCTCTCAACATTTCAATATCAGCAACACGCTTTACAAAGCTTAATGCAACCCAGTCTAATTCTTCTTTGATGATAAATTGTGCATCTTCTAAATCTTTCTCTGTTAGTGCTGGTAATGAAATTTTTGTATCTGGAAGATTCAATCCTTTTTTAGAAGATATGATACCACCCAAGCTTACGGTAACTTTTACATCTCCATTAGCTTCTATACTCTTTACTTTTACTTCGATTTTACCATCATCAATCATAATGGTATTACCCACTACCACGTCACCTGCTAAATTAGGGTAAGATACATAGATCTTTTCCATAGTACCAATACACTTGTCATTAGACAAGGTAAGTACATCACCAACTTTCACTTCTAAGCGGTTGTTTTCGATTTCACCTACTCTTAATTTTGGACCTTGTAAGTCTCCTAAAATGGCAACAGATAATCCTAATTCTTTATTAATTCCACGGATATTGTCAATGATTTTTTTCTTGTCCTCATGGCTTCCATGAGAAAAGTTTAAGCGAAATACATTCACACCAGCAATGACCAATGCTTTTAATTGATCATAAGTTTCGCAAGCTGGGCCTACGGTGGCAACGATCTTTGTTTTGTGATGTACTTTCTTTAAATTTTCTTGGCTCATTATTATTGTTGGGGTTAAGTATTCTAATGTTGTGCTAAAATTAGCTAGCTAAGATTTTTACAATCTTTAACCATTCTTCTGAAATTTTTTGTTTTGCTTTCACCGCATTGTCTAGTGGAGTGTACTTCATTTTATTGTCTTCGATACCCACCATTACATTATGGGTGCCTTTTAATAAACACTCAACAGCATGGTAGCCCATTCGGCTTGCGATTAATCTATCCAGACAACTTGGTGCACCACCTCTTTGTATATGCCCTAAAATACAAACACGTATATCCGCATTTGGAAGTCTTTCTTTTAAGAAATCACCTACCTGATTGCCGCCACCAAATTCATCTCCTTCTGCAACAATGATTAGGTTTACTAATTTTTTTCTTTTTTCTTTTTCAACCAATGCAGAAACCAAGGCCTCCATATCGGTCTTAGATTCAGGAATTAATATATTTTCTGCACCCGTAGCAATACCACTATGTAAGGCAATATAACCAGCATCTCGACCCATTACCTCTACTACAAATAAACGATCATGCGCATCTGCTGTATCTCTAATTTTATCAATAGCTTCTACAGCGGTGTTTACTGCTGTGTCAAAACCAATGGTAAAATCACTACCAGCAATATCTTTATCAATCGTACCTGGTAATCCGATACAAGGAATATCAAATTCGTTACTGAATTTTTGAGCTCCTTTAAAACTTCCATCTCCACCTATGACAACGATCCCGTCAATGCCTCTTTTTTTAAGATTGTTATAGGCAATTTGACGTCCTTCTGGGGTGAAGAAATCTTTACTTCTAGCTGTTTTTAAGATGGTGCCACCTCTTTGAATGATATTCGCAACCGATTTTGAATCCATTGGGAAGATATCATCTTCTATCATTCCATTATATCCTCTTGTAACCCCAAATACTTCTAATCCGTGATAAACTCCCGTTCTTACTACTGCTCTGATGGCAGCATTCATGCCAGGGGCATCTCCTCCGGAGGTTAAAACCGCGATTTTGTTAACTTTCTTAGCAGCCATAATTGATTCATTGTACTTTAATGTATTGATTTACAGAAGTAAATCAATTGACTATCGTCTAAACGGAGCCCCAAAATTAACTATTTGAAACCAATTATCCACGAAATAACTAGAGATGTGGGTATTTTTCTATTATCTTCCAACCATTTGTTAGTTTTTATCCTCATTCATCCCAAATTCAAGTTTCAAGTTTGAATAATTCCTAAATTGTTACAAATTTTTAAATATGCAAAAAATAGGAAAATCCTTGGTATGGATGCTACTGATGGTGTTTATCATTAGTAAAGTAACTGCACAGGATAGTGAGGGCTATCAATTACCTCCAAAAGTAATTGCTGATTTATTATTGGCTCCACCAACGCCAAGTATCAGCATTAATGCTAGTGCTAAATATATGTTGGTGATGGAGCGTAATTCTTATCCATCCGTTGAGGAATTAGGACAGCCAGAACTTAAAATTGCTGGACTTAGAATTAATCCATTAAATGCTTCCCTAACAAGACAAACCTACATCAACCGTTTAGTCCTAAAACAAATTGGGTCAGACAAGGCCTTGTCCATTAAAGGATTGCCTGCTACTTTATCCGCTTTAAATCCAACTTGGAACCCTTCGGAGAATAAGATTGCTTTTTTCAATGTGTTGGCAAATAGAGTGGAGGTATATGTTATTGACATTACAACGCTATCCTGTAGTAAAATTAATAAGGCTAGCGCCAATCTGGTTTTAGGCAATACCCTTATTTGGGTGGATGATGCCACTGTTTTGTATAAAACAAATGTGAACGATCCTGCTTTGGTGGCTAAAAAGCCCATCACCCCTAAAGGACCTACCATCCAAGAAAATCTGGGAAAAGTCGCGCCTAGTGTAACTTATCAAGATTTAATCAAATCTCCTTTTGATGAATATTTGTTTGATTATTTTACAACGGTACAGCTAGTAAAAAACAGCAATGGGGTTGAAACAAAAATAGGGAAGCCTAGTATATTATCCAGTCTTTCTATTTCACCAGATAAGCAATATCTATTAACTAGAACCATCAATAAGCCATTCTCTTATTTGGTGCCCGCTTATGGTTTTGCCAGTAGTGTTTCCGTGATGGATACAAAGGGAAATTTGGTTCATGTTTTGGCAAATTTACCCTCTGCAGAAAGCACGCCATCCGGGTATGACAATGTGCAAAATATAGCAAGAGGGTATGATTGGAGAAATGATGCGCCAGCTACCCTTATTTATGCAATGCCATTAGATAGCGGGTTGATCAAAAAGAAAGTACCTTTTCATGATGCTGTTTATGCATTAGAAGCTCCATTTAAAGGAACTGCAAAAGAACTATTTAAAACGGAATCAAGGTTTGGTAGAATTACATGGGGAAATGATAAAGTTGCATTGGTTTCCGAACAAGTAAGGTCTAAGCAACAATATAAAGTAAGTATTTACAACGCAAGCAATGCTTCCCTTACTAAATTATATGAAGGAAATAGTACCGATTTATACAATAATCCGGGCACCCCTGTTACACATAAAAATAAATATGGGGAAGAAGTGATTGCTTTGTTGAATGATGGTCAAACCATTTTATTTAACAATACCACAGGGGCTTCTCCAAAAGGAGACTTGCCTTATTTAGCAAAGTTCAATTTAGAAACTAAGTCAAAAGAAATTATCTGGCGTTGTGCCGAGGATTGTTTTGAATATGTTGCCGATGTATTAGATGTAAACAATTTAAAAGTAATCACTCGTCGTGAAACAGAAAAAGAAGTACCAAATTATTATCTTAAATCTGGAGATGGGTTAAAAAACTCTAGTACCCTTACTCAATTTGCCAATCCTTATGCAGGGCTAGAAGGAGTAACTAAAGAAAAAATAAAATACAAACGTAAAGATGGTATTGATTTAACAGGGGATTTGTATTTGCCTAAGGGCTATGATAAAGCAAAAGATGGCCCTTTGCCTACTTTAATATGGGCTTATCCCAGAGAATTTACAAGTGCAGCGGATGCAAGTCAAATTAGAGGCAATCAACATAAATTCACGATGCTTTCATGGGGTTCGCCCATATTTTATGTTACCCAGGGATATGCTATTTTAGACAATGCAGAAATGCCAATTGTTGCAACGGCTCCTGATAAAAAACCAAACGATGATTTTGTAAATCAATTAACACTCAATGCTGCAGCGGCCATTGATAAATTAGTTGAAATGGGAGTAGGAGACCGAAATAGAATGGCAGCAGGTGGCCACAGTTATGGAGCATTTATGACGACTAACTTGTTAGCACATACTTCTTTGTTTAAAACAGGAATTGCGCGAAGTGGTGCTTACAATAGAACACTTACTCCATTTGGATTTCAAAATGAGGAGCGTACCTTTTGGCAAGCACCTCAATTGTATTTAGCAATGAGTCCATTTGCATTTGCTGATAAAATCAAAGCCCCTTTATTAATGACGCACGGTGAGGCGGATGACAATACAGGTACTTTCCCAATTAATAGTGAGCGCTTATATGCCGCTATCAAAGGACATGGAGGTACGGTTCGTTTTGTTTATTTACCTTATGAAGCACATGGATACAAAGGGAAGGAGAATGTGTTGCACCTTTTGTATGAACAAGGAAGATGGTTAGATAAGTATTTGAAATAAAGTATTGTTCTAATTTATTTTTCAATTTATACCTAAAAAGGGGGGTCATCTACAAAGATGACCCCCCTTTTTTTATTTCAATTAATGGATGCTTACATTTTACTTTCTAAGTCAGCTAAATCATTAAATGCAATTTCATATTCCTTATTCATGGAACGAATCAGTGCATTTTTATCGTGATATGCTTTTTCTATTTGTTGGAACTTTTGATGATCGGTATAAATAGTGGAGTCAGCCATTTGTAACTCAATTGCTACCTTTTCTTTATGTAAAGTCTCAATATTTTGCTCTAATTGTGTTAACGCTCTTTGAAGCTTCTGAATTTGTTTTTGTAATTCTTTATCAATAGGGCCTGATTTTACTTCAGGAGTCACTTCCACTGCTACTGGTTTCTTTTCTTCAACAGGCGCAGATTTAGAAGCAGTTGATTTAGCTAGTTCAGGATTCGCTGCTTTTTGTTTGGCCATTCTTTCTTTCCACTCAATCCATTCAGCATAATTCCCTTTGAATTCTACTATTTTTTCATCAACAATTTCCCAAATTTTATTGGCGGTTTTTGAAATAAAATAACGGTCGTGACTAACTAAAATTATACTTCCATCATACTTCGTTAAGGCTTCTGCTAATAATTCAACCGTCACCATATCCAAGTGGTTGGTAGGCTCATCCAGCATTAGGAAATTGGCTTTGCTGATGATGGTTTTAGTTAAGGCCACCCTGGCTTTTTCACCTCCACTCAATACTTTAATGCGTTTGTCCACATCATCGCCTCCAAACAAAAAACATCCCAACAATGCACGTAATTCTAAATCCGTTTTTTTAGTGCCACATTCTTGTACTTCTTGTAAAATAGTATTGTTTAAATTCAATGATTCTAACTGATGCTGTGCGTAAAAACTTTCATCCACATTATGCCCCCAAACTCTTTCTCCTTCATAACTTTCCATGCCAGCAACTATTCTTAAAAGGGTAGACTTTCCTTTACCATTGGCTCCAATTAATGCAATTTTATCACCTCTTTCAATTTCTGCAAAAGCATTTTCTAATATCACTTGTTTAGGATAGGACTTGCTAATTCCTTTCAAGTCAACCAATACCTTTCCAGGTGTTTTATCTACCGCGAAATTAATTCTAATATTGGGCCTTTCTATTTGTACATCTTCAATAACCTCCAATTTGTCTAAACGCTTCTGAATACTTTGAGCTGCTGCAGCTTTGGAAGCCTTTGCTTTAAAGCGTTCAATAAACTTTTCTTGTTGACGAATATAGTCTTGTTGGTTTTCAAATGCACGTTGTTGTATTTCTACTCTTTGTACTTTTTCTACCTCATAATATTCATAGTCGCCCGTATAAAAATTCAATTGTTGTTGGTAAACCTCAACAATTTTATTGACCATTTTATTTAAGAAGAATTTATCGTGACTTACAATTACCACACTTCCTTTATAATGCAGTAGGTACTTCTCTAGCCATTCAATACTTGGTAAATCCAAGTGGTTAGTAGGCTCATCCAGTAATAATACATCCGGTGCCTGTAAGATCATTTTTGCAAGTAGGACACGCATTCTCCAACCTCCACTAAACTCTTGATAGGGACGGGTTAAATCGGCAGTTGTGAAACCTAGGCCATGAAGTACTTCTTCCGCTTTGTGTTGGATATTATAGCCATCTAAAACATCAATTTCATGAAGGGCATCTGTATATTTAATTAGTAAGTCATTGTCTTCTGGATTGGCTTCTAATTCAATCCCTAGTTCTTCAATTTCCTTTTCTAAGGCACGTACTCTTTCAAATGCGCCCAAAGCCACTTCGGTAATGGTTTCACTGGTGTCAAAACTCAACAAATCTTGGTGTAAATAACCAATGGTGGTATCACGCCCTTTTTCTACCGTGCCTTTGCTTGGGGTATATTGGCCCACTAATAATTTCAATAAAGTGGACTTTCCAGTACCATTATATCCAATTAAACCAATGCGTTCGCCTGGTTGGATATGCCAAGTGGCATCCGTTACAATAGCTCTTGCACCAAATTCAAATGTTACATTTTGTAAACCTATCAGCATATTTTTTCAATTCAGAGCGCAAAGTTAGCTTTTGATCGGGCTAATTATGCATAAATTTGATAAAAATCCGAAGGATGTTCAAATATTCAATTTTAGCAGTTATCATTTTGGTTCAGGCATGCAACACAGCGAGTGATCAACCCAGTTCTGTGCAAATGGGGTCGTATAAAGCGGCTCATTATCATCCAGAGACCGATCGTGCTGCCACCTTTATGATGTCGCCTTATCAAAATTTGCTAATGGGATTAAATAGGAGGGATACCCATTATTTAGCTGCTACTGCAAGCCATTTTATACAAATGAACGATTCCTTGGCTGCGATGCCCATGCAATTGGATAGTAATTTACAGCAGCTTTGGGTAGTGGGTTTAGGTAATATCAATGCAGAATTACAAGGACTTTTAGCAGCAATAGCTACGAATGATATTCAAGAAATAAGTATGTCTGTACATATGACCAGTTTGCAATTTTTACACTTACTGGGTCAAATTGGATACAAGGAACATAGCGTGTATCTATTTAACAGTGCCAGTGAAAACAGGGAAGAGGGGTATATCTGGATGGGCTTTCAAAAGAACAGTAAGGATCCTTTTCAACCTCAACAAAAAATGGAGGCAGTGGCCATTCAGTTATTGGAGGAAAGTAAATAAGCAATCCTAGGGGCTAGGAGGCACATATTCAATCACCAATTTAGCATTCGTCTTATTGGTTGAAGTAATAAATAATTCCTGCCTACTCATTCCATCTTTATAAACCAGCAAGGCCGTATTGGGAGGCACGGTTCCCATGTTATGTGCCACAATAATCACTTCATGCTCCGTTACACTATTGGTAAAGTTCAAATCAATATGAATGGATTTATAACTCAAACGTTTTTTATTCACCAATAACACTTTGTTGTCATAGACATTAATGGTATCATTATCAATGGTGCCATTGTCGTATAAGTCAATGCTGATGGATTTATTATGCGTGATAATTTTCTTCACCAATTTATTTTCTCTGCCTACTAATACCCAAGGAATTACTTGTACTTCATTGTTGTTTTTTTGTTCTGTCTCTGGTTTGCTTTCTATAACAGCATCCACTGTTTCAATAGCTTCTCTCTTCTTAATTTCTTTTATTTCAGAAGAAGTGCTCACCACGGTTCCAGGTACTAATTGGGGAGCTGTTTTTTGGGTACTGGTTTCAGGTTGAATTTTTGCAGGGGATTGAACAACCACTTGCTTCTCTACTTTCGGGCTGGGCTTTATTTTGACAATGGGTTGGACCTTCTCTAAAAATAAACTTCCTCCACCACAATCTTTACCATTGATGGCATTGCTAGAAGTGTAGGTGCCTTGTAAAAATTCGTGCCCTTTTGAATTTTGATAGGTCAAAAAATTATTCATTAAACATACCTGCATATTGGGGTCAATTCGTAGATACTCAAATTTAGTTTCTTGTATACTCACCAATTGTGTTGGAGGAGTATAAAGTCCTTTTGCAATCGCTTTAGCCATTTTAAGATTAGGGAATTTGGTAATGGCTTGAACATTGAGTTCATGTTTTGCATTTTCGGTAATGGTCAATTCATATGCATAATATTTCCCTTCCAAGTCGGCATTGGGGGTAAAATAACCCGTCCATTTGCCATTTAATGATTGGCCTGGTAGTTCAGAAAAAATACCCCAAAATAGGAGCAGGAATACATAACGAAGCATAGGACAAATCTATGTATAAATTGAACTCAAAATCTAAGAATTCATCAACCGCTAATTTTTGTTATCTTTGCACCCATATTCAGTTATAAAACATGGTTCAAATTCAATTTCCAGACGGCGCGGTAAGATCCTACGAAAAAGGGATTACTGCATTAGGTATTGCTAAATCTATCAGTGAGGGTTTAGCCAAAAAAGTGTTAGCAGCTTCTGTAAATGGCGAAGTGTGGGATGCCACGCGTCCTATCAACAGTGATGCCGCTTTAAAATTATTAACCTGGGACGACAACGAAGGGAAAAATACTTTCTGGCATTCTTCGGCCCATTTACTAGCAGAGGCTGTGGAAATGCAATTTCCGGGTGCGAAGTTTTGGGTGGGCCCTGCTTTAGAAAAAGGCTTTTACTATGACATTGATTTAGGGGGTAAAACTTTAAAAGAAGATGATGTAATCATCTTGGAAAAAAAGATGAATGAGTTGGCTAAACAAGCCAATGAATATATCCGTAAGGAAATGTCGAAGGCAGAAGCTGTAGCGTATTTCACGGAAAAAGGGGATGAATACAAGTTGGATTTATTGTCTGGATTAGAGGACGGAACAATTACTTTTTACACACAAGGTCAATTTACAGACTTGTGTCGTGGACCACATATTCCCAATACGGCTGCCATTAAGGCCATTAAGATTACCAATATTGCAGGAGCGTTTTGGAAGGGTGATGAAAAGAATAAAATGTTAACACGTGTATATGGTGTCACTTTCCCGAATCAAAAGGAATTAGACGAGTACTTGTTAATGTTGGAAGAAGCAAAGAAAAGAGATCACCGTAAATTAGGAAAAGAATTAGGCATTTATACGATGGATGATGATGTTGGACCAGGTCTTCCTTTGTGGATGCCCAATGGTACCATCATTATTGAGGAATTAGAAAACTTAGCTAAAGAAACTGAAGAAGCTGCTGGATACAAGCGTGTGGTGACACCACATATTGCTAAAGAAAGCATGTACCTTACCAGTGGTCACTTGCCTTATTACCAAGATAGTATGTTCCCTCCAATGGAATTGGATGGCACTAAATATTACTTGAAAGCGATGAACTGTCCGCATCACCATAAAATATTTGATGCAGAACCAAAGAGCTACAAGGACATGCCACTAAGGCTTGCAGAGTATGGTACTTGTTACCGTTACGAGCAATCAGGTGAATTATTTGGTTTAATGCGTGTGCGCTGTTTGCACATGAACGACGCGCATATTTATTGTACCAAAGAACAATTTGCTGCGGAGTTTCGTGCAGTGAATGACATGTATTTGAAGTATTTCAAAATATTTGGCATTGACAAATACGTAATGCGATTAAGTTTACACGATCCTGCTAAATTGGGTCAGAAATATATTAACGAGCCTCAACTTTGGTTAGAGACGGAAGCCATGGTACGTGAAGTGTTAATTGAAACTGGAACTCCATTTGTGGAAGTTCAAGATGAGGGTGCTTTTTATGGTCCTAAGATTGACGTTCAAATTTGGAGTGTGATTGGTAGAGAATTCACTTTGGCGACGAATCAAGTGGATTTTGCACAAGGGAAACGCTTCAACTTAAATTTCACTAATAAAGATAACGAGCCTGAAACTCCGTTAATTATACATCGCGCTCCTTTAGGAACCCATGAGCGATTCATTGGATTCTTATTAGAGCATTATGCAGGTAAGTTCCCGGTATGGTTAGCTCCTTTACAAGTTAAAATTTTACCCATCTCAGATAAATTCATGCCGTATGCACAGGAGGTGTTTGCTGAATTTAAAAAGGCGGGTGTGCGTGTTGAAATTGATGACAGAAATGAAAAAATTGGTAAAAAAATCCGTGATACTGAAATGATGAAAGTGCCTTATATGTTGGTGATTGGGGAGAAAGAGGTTGCAGAAAGCAAACTTTCTGTTCGTCGTCAAGGAAAAGGGGACCTAGGAATGTTAGACAAAGCGGCCTTCTTAGCTCAGGTAGTAGAAGAAATTGCGGAAAGAATGGCGCCGGAAGCTTAACATTGACTATCTTTACTAACATAAACAACGTTTTAATAATTAATGGCATTACCGAACAGAGGACCCAGATTTAACCCAAGGTTTCAAAGACAACAAGAACCAGAACACCGTATTAATGATCGTATTAGAGTACCAGAAATACGATTGGTAGGTGACAACATCACTGTAGGAGTTTACAACACACAGGAAGCGCTGAAAATAGCTGCTGAACAAGGTTTGGACCTAGTGGAGATTTCTCCAACTGCCAATCCACCGGTATGTAAAGTAATTGATTATAAAAAGTTTCTTTACGAGAAAAAACGTAAAGAAAAAGAGATGAAAGCGAACTCTAAACAATCAGAGATTAAAGAAATTCGTTTCACTCCAGGTACCGATGATCATGACTTTGACTTTAAAGCTAAACATGCTGAAAAATTCTTACAAGACGGAAATAAGGTAAAAGCGTATGTTCAGTTCAAAGGTCGTGCGATTATGTTCCAAGATCGTGGACAATTGCTTTTGTTGAAATTTGCGGAAAGATTGGCTGAAGCAGGTACTTTGGAAAGCATGCCTAAATTAGAAGGAAAGAGAATGTTTGCCATTTTCCAGCCCAAAGCAGGGGGTAAAAAGAAGCCAACCGCTTAGTATTCAAAAAGTGAAATTGGCTAATTAGCTGATTTTCAATATAAATATTGTCAAAAGCCTTCAAATTGAAGGCTTTTTTCTTGTCTATATTCTCTATTTATACTACCTTTGCCATCCATTTCCCACAAGGCTCAACAAGTGTCTCGCCCGTGCAAGACCGCCAGTAGGGAGTAATCGATAAGATTATAATAATGCCAAAAGTAAAAACTAACTCAAGCGCAAAGAAGCGTTTTAAAGTTACTGGAACAGGTGAAATCACTTTCCAAAAAGCGTTCAAAAGACACATCCTTACCAAAAAATCAACTAAGCGTAAAAGAGCAATGAGACAAAAAGGTCTTGTTGGATCTACGAACAAAGATTTCGTTTTAAGATTATTAAGATTAAAAGGATAAGACTCGGAGTTGATCCGATCAATTCAAATTCACAAATTTAAATTAACCGAGTCGTAGTCTTGAAGACGTAGATTCAAAAAAATATTAATTATGCCACGTTCAAAAAATGCCGTTGCATCTAGAGCAAGAAGAAAAAAGATATTAGACCAAGCCAAAGGCTTCTATGGTAAACGTAAAAACGTATATACCGTTGCCAAAAACGTATTAGAGAAAGGTTTAACTTACTCTTATGTTGGTCGTAAATTAAAGAAGCGTGAATACCGCACTTTGTGGATTGCACGTATCAACGCAGCAGTAAGAGAAGAAGGATTGACTTATAGCCAATTCATCAACTTATTGGCTAAGAAAGGTTCTGACTTGAACCGTAAAGTATTGGCTGATTTAGCAATGAACGAGCCAGCTACTTTCAAAGCTTTAGTACAATCAGTGAAGGCGTAATTTTTCGGCTTTATGAAAATGTAAAGCCTCAAAATTATCTCTCTTATGATATTTAAAATGCCCCCCATAAACGGGGGCATTTTGTTTTCCATGAATACTGTGAAAAATCAGCCTCAATATCCGTTCAAAGAACTATTTTTGTGTTCTTAAAAATTACAGCTAACAACCCAGCTTAAAAAATGAACAATACCTACACCTCCCTGGTTAAACAGACTTTCCATTTCCCACAAGAAGGTTTTGATAAAAATGACAATGGTTATTTGGAGTTCAATGGTTTGGATTTAAAAGCAATTATTGAAAAACATGGTACGCCCCTAAAGTTAACTTACCTGCCAAAGATTGGTATGCAAATTAACAAGGCGAAAAAAATGTTTGCCGACGCTTTTAAGAAACATAAATATGAAGGGCAATATTTTTATTGTTACTGTACAAAAAGTTCACACTTTTCTTTTGTAGTGGAAGAGGCTTTGTCTCATGGGGTGCATTTAGAAACTTCCTATGCTTATGACATTGAGATTATCAATCAATTATACAAGCGTCGTAAAATAAACAAAGACTTATTTATTATCTGTAATGGCTACAAGCAAAAGACCTATACTAGTAGAATTACCAAGTTGATCAATTCTGGTTTCAAAAATGTAATTCCTGTGTTGGATAATGTAGAAGAATTACAATTTTACAAGCGTAATGCAAAACAGCCTTTTAAGGTAGGTATTCGTGTGGCTGCTGAAGAAGAGCCTAGTTTTCCTTTCTATACCTCACGTTTAGGGATTCGTGCAAAAGATATTTTAGAATTTTATGTAGACGAGATCGAAGGATATGAGGATAAGTTTCAATTAAAAATGTTACATATCTTTTTAAACAAAGGGATTAAAGATGATATCTATTATTGGTCTGAATTAAACAAGATCATCAACTTGTATTGTCAGTTAAAGAAAATATGTCCAGAATTAGATTCTATTAATATTGGTGGAGGTTTCCCGATTAAACACAGTTTAGGGTTTGAATATGATTACAGCTTCATGATTAATGAAATTGTATCCAATATTAAGAAGGCTTGTAAGAAGGCAAAAGTGCCTATGCCTAATATCTATACAGAATTTGGTAGCTACACAGTGGGAGAGAGTATGGCGCATATTTATAAGGTATTGGCCGAGAAAAAACAAAATGATAGAGAGTGTTGGTATATGATTGATTCTTCTTTCATCACTACACTTCCAGATACCTGGGGTATTGGAGAAAAGTTTTTAATGCTCCCTGTCAACAAATGGGAGAATGATTACCAACGTGTGGTCCTCGGGGGCATTACTTGTGATAGCCATGACTATTATGACTCCGAAGAGCATATTAACGAGGTTTTCCTTCCAAAAATAAAAGATGCCGAAAAAGGGGATAAAATGGAGGAGAATAGTGAGCCATTGTATGTTGGATTTTTCCATACAGGTGCTTACCAGGATCAAATCAGTGGATACGGAGGGATCAAACACTGTCTAATTCCTTCACCTAAACATGTAATTGTAGAAAAGGACCCGAAGACCGGAAAAATGGTTGATTGGGTTTATGCGAAAGAGCAGTCTGCTCAAAGCATGTTAAAAATATTAGGTTACCTTCGTTAGTAATTGAAAATGAATAGATTAAGGCCATAACATTGAATTATGGCCTTTTTTATGCCCTTTTGGCTTGTTTTTGTGTGTATATTCCAGTTTTTTACGCCAAGATGACGTGAAAACAAATTTGTAGGGCATTTTGAAAATCCCTAATTTTGGTACAAATAGAAGAAGATATGTACCCCGCAGAGATAGTTTTACCAATGAAGGCTGAATTAGTTGATAATGGTTTCGAAGATTTAACCACAGCTATGCAAGTGGAAAACGCAGTGAAAAATGATGGAACAACTTTAGTAGTAATCAATTCTGTTTGTGGTTGTTCTGCTGGTGCTTGTCGCCCAGGTGTTTTAATGGCAGTTGCCAATGCAACCGTTAAACCAGATAGAATCGCTACGAGTTTTGCAGGTTTCGATATGGAAGCAGTAAATAAAGTGAGAGAGTATCACTTGCCTTACCCTCCATCTTCTCCAGCCATCGCTTTGTTCAAAAATGGTGAGTTGGTAAGCATGGTTGAAAGACATCATATTGAAGGAAGTCCTGCACAAGTAATTGCTCAACATTTAATTTCATTGTTTAACCAACATTGTAATTAGTAAATATATTTAATGGTTTTGTTTTTAGATGGGTTAGTAAAATACGGCCGCACTTTCTAGTGTGGCCTTTTTTTTACCATAAATGAATAATTCTAAGTAACATTGCATCACACAATACAATCAAAATATGTATCCTAATTTATATTATTTAATACAAGACTTGTTGGGTATAAAGTTAAATGCCCTTAAGTTGGTGAATTCCTTCGGATTCTTTGTGGCATTGGCTTTCATAGCCTCAGGGTATGTATTGTATGCGGAACTAAAACGAAAGGAAGGTTTGGGTGAATTTGTACCCATGGAAGAAACTTTTGTAGAAGGGGCACCTGCTTCTATGGGTGATTTAATCACTGCATTTATATTTGGATTTCTGTTTGGGTTTAAAATTATAGGAGCTTTTGTCATTGAAAATGCAATGGAAAACCCGCAGGCTTTTATTTTGTCACTTCAGGGTAGTATGGGTGCAGGTATTTTGGTTGGTGGCATCATGACATTTTTGAAATGGAAAGAAAAAGACAAACTGAAGTTAGCACAACCTGTAACTAAAAAATACTTAGTTTGGCCACATGATAGAGTGGGTGATATTGTGTTACAAGCAGCCTTGTGGGGTTTCTTAGGTGCGAAAATTTTTCATAACCTCGAGAACTTAAATGATTTTGTTCAAGATCCAATTGGTGCTTTAATTTCATTTAGTGGATTAACTTTTTACGGAGGCTTAATTGTTGCAACCATTGCCATTATTTTTTATGTGCGCAAATTTAAAATTCGCGTAATTCATTTTGCAGATGCCATGGCACCCACTATGTTATTTGCGTATGCAGCAGGAAGAATTGGATGTCATATTAGTGGAGACGGAGACTGGGGAATCGTAAACCTCAACCCTAAACCCTTTGCTTGGTTGCCCGACTGGATGTGGGCATATCAATACCCACACAATGTGGTAAACGAAGGGGTAGCCATTCCGGGTTGTGTGGGTAATTATTGTAATCAGTTGCCTTTTCCTGTTTATCCTACCACTTTTTATGAAATCATAGGCACATTTATATTGTTTGGTATTATGTGGTTGTTTAGGAAAAGAATCACCCAACCGGGTATCTTAACCGGGTTGTATCTCTTGTTTGCAGGTACCGAGCGCATTCTTATTGAAAAAATAAGGGTAAATAATAGGATTCATTCCTTACCTTTTGAGCCTACACAGGCTGAATTAATCTCAAGTTTCTTAATTTTGTCTGGAATTGTGTTTTTGGTCTTTTCCAAAAAATGGTTTCCTAAAATACAATCTAACGCCTAAAAATATAAACATGCCATCATTTGACATTGAAAGTTCAGTAGACATCCAAGCCCTAGACAATGCGGTAAATGTTGTAAAAAAAGAAATCACTAATCGATTCGATTTCAAGGGGATACACGTGGTAATTGATTTAAATAAAAAGGATTACCTTATTAAATTAGAGTCTGATTCTGAGATGAAAGTGCAACAAATTGTGGATGTACTTTTAAGTAGATCTATCAAACAAGGGATTGATGCCAACGCCTTTGATTTAAGCAAAGAACCTCAGCCAAGTGGCAAAATCTTTAAAAAGGATGTGCCAGTAAGAAATGGCCTAAAGCAGGAGGACGCCAAGAAAATTGTAAAATTCATTAAGGATAAGGGACTTAAAGTACAGACAGCCATCATGGACGATATCATTCGCGTAACGGGTAAGAAAATTGATGATTTACAAGAAGTTATCGCAGCCTGTAGAACCGAAAACTTTGGGCTGCCTTTACAATATGCCAATATGAAGTCCTAAATAGGGCATTCTTAACCTAAATATTTGGCAAAAAGGGCATTTTAGCCTAAATTTGCGTCCTATTCAATAATTGTACGGCAAAAACCGTGCTTCCTTAAAAATTAATTAAATGAAACAAGGTATCCATCCAGAAGCTTATCGCTTCGTAGTATTTAAAGACATGAGTAACGGAACTGCTTTCTTAAGCAAATCTGCTGCGGTAACTAAAGAAACTATTTTGTTCGAAGACGGTAACGAATATCCAGTTATCAAATTGGAGATTTCAAACACTTCACATCCTTTTTACACTGGTAAAAACATGTTAGTGGACACAGCTGGTCGTATCGACAAATTCAACAAGCGTTACGCGAAAAAAGCATAAAATACCACTTTTTAAAAGTTACATTTTATACAATAGTAAACCCTTTCTTGCTTGTCAAGAGAGGGTTTTTTGTAAAAGGGAACTATAGAGGAGCCATTTATACTTACCTTTGTTAACCATAATATTTGAACATGCATAAATTAGACATTCTTGCTTTTGGTGCGCATCCCGATGATGTAGAATTGGGTTGTGCGGGCACGCTATTAGGTGCCGTTGCGGAAGGTAAAAAAGTAGGAGTGATTGATTTGACAAAAGGGGAGTTGGGAACAAGAGGTACCGTTGAACAACGTTTTAAGGAAGCTCAGATGGCAAGTCAAATTTTGGGAATATCAGTAAGAGAGAACTTAGGGATGGCAGATGGTTTTTTTGAAAATAACAAAGAGCATCAATTATTAATTATACAAACTATTCGTAGGTTCCAACCTTCTATTATTTTTTGTAATGCACCAGAAGATCGTCATCCCGATCATGGTCGTGCTGCTCAATTAGTTGAAGACGCCGCATTTTTAGCAGGACTTTCAAAAGTGGAAACTACCTATAATGGAATTGCACAATCTGCATGGAGACCTGCACAAGTCTTTCATTATATTCAATCCCGTAGCTTAACGCCTAATTTTGTAGTGGATATTAGCGCACAGATGGATAAGAAAATGGAATCTATTTTAGCACATAGTTCTCAATTTTATGACCCTAATTCTAAGGAACCTGAAACATTTATTTCGGGAACTGCCTTTTTGGAATTTGTAAAAGGGAGAGCAAAGGAATTAGGACAACAAATTGGGGTTCAATATGCGGAAGGATTTATAACTAAAAAAATGTTGGGCATTGCAAGTTTGGATGCCATTATCCAAAATAAAACATAATCACAATTCTCAACCCATAGCAATTCTTATTATTAAAATAGAATACGTAGTTCAACAATTTATTCCTAATCACAATATTCATATCAATACTTTATAATTTACAAATATGGCAATCGTTAAAGTAGGTTTGGTTCAAATGACTTGTAGTGCAGATGTTACTTCCAACAAGCAAAAGGCAATAGAAAAAATTAAAGAAGCTGCAAAACAAGGAGCAAACATTGTTTGCTTACAAGAGTTATATACTTCCTTGTATTTTTGTGATGTTGAAGCCTACGAAAATTTCAAATTAGCAGAACCCATTCCTGGTAAAACAACCGACGAACTCTCTTTGTTGGCAAAGGAATTAGGAGTGGTAATTATTGCTTCTTTATTCGAAAAAAGAGCAGAGGGTTTATACCACAATACCACAGCTGTTCTGGATGCAGACGGAGCTTATTTAGGCAAGTATCGCAAGATGCATATACCAGATGACCCGGCGTATTATGAAAAATTTTATTTCACCCCAGGGGATTTAGGATACAAAGTATTCAAAACAAAATTTGCAACTATCGGCGTATTAATTTGTTGGGATCAATGGTATCCTGAAGCTGCTAGAATTACCAGCTTAATGGGTGCAGAAATGTTATTTTATCCAACGGCGATTGGCTGGGCTACTGCTCAAGATGAAGCGACCAATGTGGAACAATACAATGCATGGCAAACCATTCAACGTAGTCATGCAGTTGCCAATGGGGTACCTGTGATTAGTGTAAACAGAGTAGGTTTTGAACAAGATGGGTTGATGAAATTCTGGGGAGGAAGCTTTGTAAGTAATCCTTTTGGAACCCTTTTATACAAAGCCTCTCATGATCAAGAAGAGGTTGCTGTTGTTGATATTGACACGGAAAAGTCAGATAGTTATAGAACACACTGGCCGTTTCTTCGTGATCGCAGAATAGATTCATATCAAAACATTACTAAAAGATATATTGACGAAGAAAATGCTTAATAGTTCACCCACCCCAAAGCAACTAGGTTATTATTTCCCTGCAGAATTTGCAAAGCATGATGCTATGTGGTTAAGCTGGCCTCATAAGGAAGCAAGCTGGCCTGGGAAATTGGATAGTATATTTCCATCTTATGTAGCCTTTATAAAAGTGGTTTCAAAAACGGAACGCGTTTGTATTAATGTGGTGGATACTACCATGCAACAAATGGCTACTACCTTACTATTAGCAGGCGGAGTGGATTTATCGCGTGTTCAATTTTATCTACATCCCACCAACGATGCTTGGTGTAGAGACCATGGCCCTAGTTTTTTAATTAGAGATCATAAGGAAGCACCTAAAGCCATCGTAGATTGGAATATTAATGCATGGGGTGGTAAGTATCCGCCTTATGATTTAGACGATGTGATTCCTACCCATATTGGGAAGGCATTGAATTTGCCGGTGTTTTATCCCAATATAATTATGGAAGGAGGGTCTGTAGATTTTAATGGTGCAGGTACCGTGTTGACTTCCAAATGTTGTTTGTTGAATCCTAATCGTAATCCGGAATTAAGTCAGGATCAAATTGAAAGATATTTATGTAATTATTATGGGGTAGAGCAAGTGTTGTGGGTGTCTGAAGGCATTGTGGGGGATGATACCGATGGGCATATAGATGATACGGTTCGCTTTGTCAATGAAGATACGGTTGTGACGGTTGTGGAATCAAACAAGGCTTCTGAAAATTATGAGTTACTACAACAAAACTTAAAGGAATTAAAAGCAATGCGCTTGCACAATGGTAAACAATTAAATATTGTTGAACTACCCATGCCTGCCGATGTAATTTATGAGGATCAAATGTTGCCAGCCTCCTATGCTAATTTTTACATAAGCAATGGACATGTTGTTGTGCCTACTTACCGTTGCGCTCAAGATGATCAAGCAATGCAAATCATTCAAACTGCATTTCCGACAAGGGAAGTAGTAGGCATTGATTCAACGGATATTATTTGGGGTTTAGGAAGTTTTCATTGCTTAAGCCAACAAGAACCTAGCATTGACTTATCCTAATTTATATTCATATTGCTAAACTTATTTACACGTTTTATGAAAACAAATCGCATTCAACTTTTATTTTCGGGACTTTTTGTTATTATAATGGCCTGTAATCATTTCCCTTATCAGGAAACCAATCGATTCTACAAACAACAAAGTAAGCAATTGGTAAAGTCTATTGTTGCGGTTCCTTATCCCGTAATGGACACTGTGCAAAATATTGCTGCACCACAATGGGTAGGTACAACCAACTTTGATTTGCGCAAGCCTAATTTTGTTATTATACATCATACGGCTCAAAATTCTTGTGAACAAACCTTACGTACTTTCACCCTAGAACGAACAAAGGTGAGTGCACACTATGTGATTTGCAAAGACGGAACCGTACACCATATGCTGAATGATTATTTACGTGCATGGCATGGAGGAATCGCAAAATGGGGAAATGTAACGGATATTAATTCTAGTTCTATTGGCATTGAAATTGACAATAATGGTTTTGAACCCTTTGAGCCTAAACAAATAGAAAGTCTATTACATTTACTTGCCAATCTTAAATCCAAATACAATATCCCGTCGGCTAACTTTATTGGTCATGGGGACAT
>JACCDL011387877.1_pt1 | contig 24819 bp, 26 predicted proteins | sample 7441931 | NCBI WGS metagenome assembly JACCDL01 (sample SAMN15323437, study PRJNA562643) | freshwater metagenome | isolation source: river surface water | place: USA:Blue River Watershed | collected 2017-08-16 | reverse complement strand
GGTAAATTAGTTTCTAAAGTAAAAGCGGTTAAAGTAAAAGCTTTACCAAAAGACTTAAGAGAATTCATTGAATTAGATATTACTAAATTAGAATTGAACGCAAACTTACGTATCGAAGATATTAAAGTGCCGAACATGGAGATCATGAACTCTCCACGTATCCCAGTTGCTTCTGTAGTAATGACGCGTCAATTGAAGCAAGAAGAATCTGAAGCCGCAAAAGCAGGTAAGAAATAATTCAAACATATTTGAATAAAAAACCCTCTGAGCAATCAGGGGGTTTTGTTTTTTTAGGGTACTTTTGAATCCAAGATATAAGCATGTCAAAATTTTTAATCATAGGACTAGGGAATGTAGGTGCAGAATATGCGCATACGCGCCATAATATTGGATTTGATGTATTGGATGCCTTTGTTATCAAACATGGTGGCTTTTTTAAAGTAGATCGCTTGGCCGAAGTAGCAGAGGTTAAATGGAAGGGGAAGGTTTTTGTTTGTATTAAGCCAACCACTTTTATGAACCTGAGCGGAAAAGCATTTAAGTATTGGATGGATAAAGAAAAAGTAGCACTAGAAAATACATTAACGATTGTAGATGACTTAGCACTACCTACTTCAAAATTACGTTTACGTGCCTCGGGTTCTGATGCTGGGCATAATGGTTTAAAAGACATTCAATTGACTTTAGGTACTGATGCCTATCCCAAATTAAGATTTGGCATAGGGAATGATTTTGCAAAAGGGCATCAAGTAGATTTTGTATTAGGAAGATGGGCGCAATCTGAAAGAAAATTGATTGATTTCAAAATCGAAAAATCAGTAGAAGTACTTGAATCATTTGCAACCATTGGTTTAGCAAGAACAATGACTTTTGCAAATGGGTTAGATATAAAACTGGACTAGCTTATTAAATTTATAATTATTTTTTATGAGTATATTTTGTATTGGTCGTAATTATGTGGAGCATGCACATGAATTAGGAAATGAAGTACCTACATCTGCCATTATATTTATGAAACCTGATACGGCCTTATTGCCAAAGGGTGAAAATTTTACTATCCCAAGTTTCACTAATGATTTACACTTTGAAGGAGAATTAGTTTTACGTGTAAGTAAAAAAGGTAAAAATTTAGCTGCCTTGCATCCAGAAGGTATAAATGTGTTAGACTATTGTGATGCTATATCTGTAGGTATCGATTTTACCGCACGCGACCTTCAAAGTAAGTTAAAGGAAAAGGGGCTTCCTTGGGAAAAAGCAAAGGCATTTGACAATGCAGCCATCCTTGGTGAATGGCACACTTTGACTGCTCAGATTTTATCCGCCCCAATTCATTATACTTTATCTAAAAACGGCACCACTGTTCAAACTGGAGATTCAAGTTTAATGATCTTCCCTTTAGACAAGATTTTAGCGGGCATTACGGAGTATTTTACCATCTACCCAGGCGACTTAATTTATACTGGAACCCCTGCTGGCGTTGGCCCAACGGCAAAGGGAGATGTATTTGAAGGATTTTTTGAGGGACAGTCCGTTTTTAGTCTTAAAGTGAACGGATAATTTCAAAAAAATTAAGTAGTTTTGCCACCCTTAAAAGGGCATAACCATAAAGGATCTTGGCGAGGTAGCTCAGTTGGTTAGAGCACAGGATTCATAACCCTGAGGTCCCGGGTTCAAATCCCGGTCTCGCTACATGAAAATCAACCACTTACGTTTATTCGTAGGTGGTTTTTTATTTTGCGTGAGGTTCTGCGTGAGGTATTGCGTGAGGTTGATGATTATTTCCATTGTATTATTCCACTTTCTAAATCAAATGAGTCAGCTCTTTTTATATTAAAAAAGTTCACTCCTTTGATTTCTTTACCACTGATACCTAGAGGATAATCTGTATTAACCTCTTTAAGTAGAAACTTTTCATCAAACACTTCTGGCTTAATAGCCATGTTGCTGAAACCTAACTTTTCTTCGACACTAGGGTACAATATTAGTTGATAGTTTTGATTTTTATTTTCAAAAATTTTTTGACTTAGATATGAACTCAAAAAGTAATCAAAATGATTATTAGGATCAACTTCTTTTGAAAAGCAATTAGCAAGAAAGCGCATTGATAAATTATAATATTTTTTTTCATCTTCAGTTTTTCCTGAGATGAAATTTTCATGTAAAATTTTAATGTTTAAAGACATTTCATTGAACGAGCCATCTAAGTCTTTGTCATTAAAAAAAATAGGGAATGCTAATAATGGATGATCATCACAACGTTCCCATTCACTATATGTTATTATGTCTTTACTATTAAATTTTAGCTCCTTTGTCGCTGTTAGTTTACTGAATGCTCCATAAAGTATGGACATGTTTGTGGTGTTACATCTACCATACTTGATTACCTTATCTTTTGGAGGGTATTTTAGATATTTTATTTCATTAATTATTGAATTCCCAATCTCGGGAATATTTTTATTTACAGTTGCTCTAATTAATCTTGCTGGACGAAAAGGGTATGTGGGGTATGGCATTAGTTCAAAAAAAACATCAAGTAATGTTTTTAATTTTGGTAATTCTCTTTCTGTGATACTTCCCATCGCTAAATATGGGCTTAGAGATTGTATATTAACGTTTAATTGCGATAAAGGCGAATTTAGCATTATTTCTTCTGATTGATTTTTGTATTAGTTGGAGGTGGAGGAGGGTTTTCCATTCTCGGAACAGAACCTTTATAATCCATTCTAACTGAGGTGTTGGACTTTGGTACTTCAATTTTTGTTGAAACTTCGGGTACGGTTGTTTTTTTACTTTTATTCATTGTTGTATATTTTTAAGTATGTTCTTGTTAATTTATCAGCCTTCTTTGTAAGAATCTTATTTTTTTTAATACCTAGCTTATTATCTAATTCTTCAATTTTTTTAGTTTGTTCACGCAGTTCATAAAATTTATCTGTTAAATCACTTTCGCTATAATTTAGTGATTTATGCCATAGATTTTCTAATTCATTCCAATGAGAGTAATACTTATTTCTTAGTTCACATAAATCATCAATGTCTTTTTCTGAATGTATTAAGTATGATTCAATACTTGTGAATATTTGTACTAATGTAATAATTATAAATGCTATTATGGCAGGGTATTTTAATTCATTATAAACAGACCAAATGCCACTACAAGAAAGTAAAATTGTGGCTATTTTAAAGTATTTTCTGATTCTTCTTTGCTTGTTGATGTAAAGTATTAAGTATTCGTCACCAAATTTAAAATTCAAAAACTCGTACCAAATTTTATTTTTAATCATTTTGCTCTTTTGACTAAATTACTTCTCAAAAATGACAAACATTTGCATAACCTATCAACAGCTGTGGAAAATCGTGACTATAACACGTTGAAAACGATGATAATATTGACTTCCATAAATTATCCCCAAGAAATGTTAGTTTCTGAAGAAAAAGCGGCAGACATTTCAACTTATTTGCGTTTTAGCAAAACAATTTTGAAAATTTTCAGTAGAAATACTTAATCGAAACTGATGAAAATGTCATAATTTGACTTAAAGTTTTGAAATGTCTAGAACTTACTTCTGTTTTAGTGATGAGTGTGGAGATTATATGACAGGTATGAGTAAAGACCAATTGCAGGTGCATCCATTTTATTTAAGGACGACACTAATTATCAACTCATCTGAATGGAAAAAATTAAACAATTCATTTAGAGACTTAAAGACCAAATATTCTTTGCCATTAACGAGAGAACTAAAATGGTCATATTTATGGGCAATAAAAAAATTTCAAGATAACAATAGAAAAATTAAAGATAAAAGTGAATTAAAGTTTTTAGAAAATCATAGTTATGAAACATTAATTCAATTTGTTGAAGAATCTCTATTGCTATTAAATAATTTAAAAGAGAAAAAAGTAATTGCAACATACACTAAGAATACTTTAAAAAACACAATAAATCAAAAAGATATTTTATCGTTACATTTAAAGGAGCACATTCGAAGATTAGAAATGGAACTTCAATCAAATGCTAATAATTTAGGTGTTTTATTTATCGATCCAGTAGATAATAATAAAAATGCTTTGTTTAGGAATATCTACAATGAACTTTTTGAACAAGGCGATTTTATATCAAATTACAAATCAATAAAAGATAGTTTAAATATTGAAAATTCTCATCATTCAGTAGGAATACAGATTGCCGATTTTGTATCCGGTACCTTTAACTCGATTCTAAAAATATCACCTAGGAAAGACTATAAAAAAGGTGTTGAGCTTTTTTATAATTATATTTATCCAAATCTAAGAAGAAGTGGTAGTGGTGTTATTCAAGGTTATGGAATTAAAGAAGTGCCTACTAATTCAATAAATAGACTTTGGATAAAAGAAAAAATCAAAGAACTAAAACCTTTTTGATTTTAAAGTCAAGCTTTCTTCCCAAACACCCTAACCTCTAATGCAGCTTTTTCCACTGCTGACATGATTTTAGGGTCGATATAGTGGTTCTTCAAGACGTTTCTATCAGCGCTATTGGTAACAAGACCTGTGTCAACACCCAATACTTGGTTGTGCCAAGAGATATAGGTCTTGCGAAGGTTGCTCAAACTGATGTTCTTGGTGATTCCAGCTGCTTCTTTGTAGTAGGTAAAACACTTACTTAAAATGTCCATTAAACCTTGGGAGCTAAAATCTCTCTCAGGGAATAGAATGTACTCGTCTCTTCCTAACTTCTCACCCATCCCAAGTTTAATCAAAAAATCCTCAAGGTCTTTGTTGATAGGGAAGTATTTTACATATTCCTTCGCATTCTTTTTAATACGTTTCACTTTTAAGTTTTCAACGATGAAGGTTTTTACCCCACTGTCCAAAGTGTATATGTCTGACCATTTTAAGTCAACCACTTCCTCACGACGACCACCTGTTAATAGAAATAGGTAGAATCCATCTTTCAAGTAAGGTCTATACATATTTTTAATTTCACCTCTGCCTCCAAGTTTAACTAAGGGATTGTGATTATCAACAGCATCCAATATCTTGTTAAACTCGACTTCTGTAATTGTGTCTATTGTAGCAGGAGTATCTACCTTTCTGACATACTTCCTAAATGGATTCTTCATATTAATATTTTCAATTTCAATCAAGAATTCAAAGAACGCACGTACAGCAATTAGAATTTTATTAACGGTTTTAGGAGCATAATTTTCCTCTGCCCATTTGTAAAAATTCGACACATCATTTATATCAACATCTGTGGGTCTTGTTCTTTTCATATTCTTTTTCAGTGCAATATTGTTAGTGAAATAATAACAAAAACGAATGCTCTCATCAATATGTCCTTCTGATAGATTCTTTTTCAAATGAGCATATTGGGATTTTCCTTCCATATATTCACGGTACTTGACTAATGCATCAACAATATTGTAATCTGTTGAGGTTTCTGAAAAGGTGACCATCGTTCTCTCGTAGCCGTTTGATTTTAGTTCTCTTTCAAAGTCAACGCATTCTGCCACCGCATCGTTGTAATTCTCAGCTTCCAAGAATTTAGTTCTAACACTTTTTGAGTTACCAGGAATATGGATCCGCACTCGGTATAATTGCCTGTCATAATGCTTACATTTTGGATTATCCACCCTGCATGTCTTACAAAATATCTTTAGCCCCTTATGTGGGTTTTGAGGTAATGTTAACTTTCTCATCCTAATAGTCTTTTATATCTTTCTTCATCCTTCTTGTTAATACTTCTAGCCCTAACGGAAGGAATTGGGGTAGGAGTGTCTTCAATGGTTGAAATGGTTAGGTTGTACACGGCCAAGTCTTTTACTACATCTCTATAACGTTCTTTCCATTTTTCAGGGAATCTGTTACGAAGACTGATAACAAATGGCTTGTCGATTTCCGAGTCAACTTCAATTTGATAAACAAATGATACACGTGAGTGTCTGTATACTTGTATGCCACGTTCTTTCAACCAACTTCTAGTTGACTTTTCATTAGACGCATGGATCCTCTCTGATACTTGTTCAAGTGTCAATGTTTCTAGTGATTTTGGTTCCTTTACGTATTCGTCAAACATAATTTTCCTACCCCCAAATCTCTTTTTTAACGGGGCGAGAGTTTATTGTATAATAGTATAACTTTAAAATCTATAATTAAAAATCTTCTCTTTCGATAAACATTTCAACAATGTTATCAGAATTCTTCAATTCAACGAAGTCAACACCTACTGATTCTTCTACTACCGTGCCATCTTCCCATTGTTGATCCGCCAAATCTTCGAAGTCAATCAGGATATCTTTATTTAGATGATTAGATACTTCCTTAACCGCTTCGTAAACATTAAAAGTACCTAATTGAAAATCATCTGAAACTTCATAAACTACCTGATGTGGTGTTGTTACAACAAATTGAATTTTTACTTTTTTACTCATTTTAATATTTGGTTTTTTTTCGTGGTTATACCTCCAACATTTGATTGATTAATTATTGAACCCTTGTATATGGATAACTAAATTTTTTGACATTGTCAAGTAGCCGCAATTAGATACTTTTCCACATAAGGCCTTTAATAATTCTATATATTACCGATACTGAAACTCCATACTCTTGTGACAATCTCTTTTTCCCGTATATGTGTGGATTATATTTAGATCTTATTTCTAATACTTGTTCTTTAGTCAGTTTGGTTTTCCTATTTTCAGATTTATTGTATTTTACTAGAGCTAGTGGTTGAAGACCCATATACTTATTCTTATGTAATTCCGAAAGCAACTCATATGACAAAAGCTGCATGTCAGTCTTTTTCGCAAATGAACTTGAGTGAATCATTTCAATTTCTTTCTGAATTTTTTGGATATCCATATTGAACTATTTTAAAAAATCTATTTCCCATACTGTTCGATAGTTTTCAGGATACTCTTTTTTGATAATCGCCATTTTTTCAATCAAGCGAATAGATCTTTCAGTTAATAATTCCCAATTGTCCCATAAAAAGTCTAAAATGTCATTCTTATCGAATTCTGTCAATTCAAAATGAATTAAACAATCTGTATTGAGAACTACATCAGCTATCCAACCCCATAATTCGGCGTTTGTTAATGAGAAGTCTTGTACCATACACCTTGATCTAATTGCGTTTTTGTGAGCTAATAATGAAGACTTGCTCTTGTTCTTTTCTCTTGCTAGTCTAACCTCGTCATCTGTGGGTAATTGAATATTTGAAACAATAAGGAATGACATAGCGGATGTTGGTACTTGAAATCCCATTTTCCCATCTTCTTGATGATGTTTAATTGCTTCACGCTGTAATTCACTTAAGTTGCTCCATTGACTTTGTAATGACTTTTCATAGGTAAAAACCTTCGGTCCATGTAGAGCTGATTTTAGAATATTACAAGACGTTTCTGTCGCTACTAATGTGTCAACATCATCACAGAATACAATTACCTTTTCCTGATTAGGGTTTAAGAAGTTAATTACGGCTAGTTGAATACCAAATGCAAACATTGAGACATTACCGGTTACCATAACATACCTGACCCCTGAATTTTCAAGTTCTTTACTGATTTCATAACTTTTCCCAATACCAGGAAACCCATAAATGAATTTATGAGGATATTTCTCATCATCTTTAATTTGAGGAATTTTTTCGACTAGCTGTAAGAATCTAGTCCTATTTAGTACCCCATCTAAAAGAGCTTGTTGTTTAGATACTCCAAAAAGGTTGGTGTTTTGATTTGTAGTCATAATTTATGGTTGTTTAAGACAACCAGTCTTTGTTTATTTTTAATTAAGCTGCGATAAGTAACTCTTTTCTTGAATATGAAATTTCATTGACAATATCTAAAGACTCTCTATCAAACTCTTCAATAGAATTTTCCAACATCTTACACCCCAGATTGAAATATTTTTTTGAAATTTCTGTTGATAAGGTTTGTCTATTAAGAAGTTGAGATGCTCTACCAACTACATTTGAGCCTGACATAAAATCGTAAACTAAATCACCCTCATCAGTGTACATTTGAATAATTGTAATGGGTAACATAGCAGACATGATTGCTGGATGACCTTCCTTAATAATTCTTCTGACATCATGATTTTCTCCTACTGCAGTTGTAATGATATTTTCAATCTCTTGTTCTTCAATATGATTTTTAATACTTCTATAACCTGTAGATAGTGACTTGGATTTTTTAGATCTAACTCCATTTTTACTTACATCTTTATACCCATTTGAGATTTTTGGAACTGAGTTACTGAATTTATACATTAACTTATTATACTTAACCTTTTTGGGATTTAAGGCAAACGTCATAATATACTCAATCTTATTTTTGGGTCTAATTTTATCTTCACTTGCCCCATTACCCCTTGGATTCTTCTTTGACCAGATAATTTCACCAATAAACTTCAAGGGTGTATTTTTTTCTACATATTCAATGAATAGGTATGGAATTCTCTGTGGAATACCGTCTACAAAACTATCAGCAATATTGATAGCCACTACTGCACTTTCTTTGAGTGTCTTACAGGCTGGGATTAATAATTTTGACACACCATCCAAGTACTCTTCTTTTGTAGATTCATGACCAGGTTGAACAATCTCATCAATTTCATAAAATCTTTGCTGCCAATAATAAACTGAACTAAATAGTAGCTGTACTTTATTTTCAAAATCACCTAGGTTGTTAATTTCTCTACAATCACTATTGTATGAATAACATTTGTGTGGAATAATATAGGTAGTTTTATCTTGTTCAAGGTTTAATCTTTCTTCAATAAATTTATTTGCTTCACTAGGTGTTAGTTCACCATTAATAACTTTTTGGACATATCCATATTTATATTTTTCATCAATTTCTTTCCATTTTGATAACAATTCATGACAAGGTTCCACTTTCCAGTTATGTTTAATAATACCTTTGAGTAGTGTATCTTCTTTTAAATCATTATTAATGATGAACTCTAATTTTGAAATTGTTTCCTTATTAGCATATTTGTTGTTTAAAGCAGCCGCTATTTTTACACTTCGATTATATACTTCTCCATCTGCATTCTTTTTACCCATTTTTTTAGGGTATCTATCAAAAATCGCCTTAACCTCCTTAATCTGATCATCAGTAGTTTTTGTTCTATACATGTTTCGCACGATACGTTCATATATTGTTGGTTCTACATCAACAATGACTGCATTTACAAGTTCTTGACCTAGTGAGGCAAGTGCCTCAACGCGGCGATAGCCATCAATAATTTCTAGTTTCTTTGATACGATAATGGGCACTTTCAACCCGCCATCTAATTCAATAGAATTCGATAACTCTGTAATACTTTGTTTTGAGTAATACTGTTTAAATTCTACAATTTCAATTAGTGTGCTAATGTTTAATAGCTCTGTTTTCATAGCGTTTAAATTATATCTGTAAGAGCGTTATACAGTCTTACATTTTTGTTATTAAAAAAGGGATTATGTGTCCCCAGGTTTAAAAGGTTTATTTTTTCTTTGGTATTATAAATCCAATTGATTTAGGTTTAGGATTAATACCACGTCCAACTTGAAATGGCGATTTCATTTTTGTTTTTTGAGTCGCACTTCCAACTTCATCTTCTTCATTATCTTCATCGCTCAATGAAACAACAACCTTATTGCTTACGCTTTTTTTTATGGCTACTTCAACTCTGCTTTTCTCCATTACTTCCTTCATCGCATTTACAATCTGTATTTCTGCCTCTTCCATAAACTTTGAATCGTTGGATAGTTCTTCAATTGACCTTCCGATTTCTTCCGTTTTACCCAAGTATACTCTAATCTCCGCTTTTACGTTTTCAGGATTGAAGAAAGGTGCTCTTGCTATTATATAACTTGTTTCTGAACCGCCTCTCTTCTGATTAATCATACTAAGTTTTATTGTTGTACCTATTAATGAACGTGACTGTACAATAAGTGTTTCTAATTCCTTCATTCTATTAAACATCTTAATATGTTCAGGATTTTCAACAATACTCCTATATTCCATTTTAGCATTTACATACTTAGTATAAGCTTCATTTCTGATTTGTTCTAATTTCCCGCCGCCAGCTAATAAACCTAAATTGATATTCTCTCCTTCAAGAAAAACCTCAAATGCACTTTTCTTATCCTTGGTTTCAAGGATTTCTGTCATTATGCCTTTGATGATGTTTTCTTTCATTTGATTGAATTGTTAGACAAAGGTAAGTGTATTATTTCTGTAAATCCAAATATCTTTTTTACAATTTTACAAAATAATTTTTAAATATGTCACAACATATTAGAAATCAAATTGTTGTATTTAAATATTTTTTTCAATTACCTGGGGGGGTACCCTACAATACCCCCTCCCTCCCTACCCGTATCTCCCCCTCGTATACATCAATAATGATTGAATTAATGATGGGCTCGAATACTCGATAAAAATTTCTGGGTAAAAATCCCTGTAATTGAAAAATATAGTAAAAACCGGTTTAAAAATTCCAGAAAAAAAATTTGAAAAATGGAAGATTTTAGACTTTACAATTTTTAATTCAAGGTTATATTTCTTACAACACCAATTCATACATGTAGGATATGAATTATTTATAACTATAAAAATCTTTTAAATCCTCCTTTCTAGTAGCCGCCTACATCGGTGAAAAATCGGGGGATTTTATAATATGACTAATCATAAAGAACAATATCTACATATCCCATCATATATTGTAAATGATGGAAGACTTGATTCAACGAAAAAAATATTATTATCATATATCGTATCACTATCTAGTACTCCGAAGGGTTGTTATGCTAGTAATGAAACGTTTGGTGAACTACTTAATATTAATCCAGATGGTGCATCTAAACAAGTAAGTCAACTTAAAAAATTAGGATATATAGAAAAGAAAATATTTTATAAGAACTATAAAAGTGTCAGAACAATTAAAATAGTAAAACAATCTAACGTAGAGCAATCAAATAACCTTTACATTAACATACCATATTCGGTTCTATTTGATGAGAAATTATCCTCTTCTCAAAAATTATTATTATCAGAAATATTGGCCTTAATCAAGCTAGAACAAGGCTGCATTAAATCTAATAGAGAATTTGGGGAACTATTAGGTATTGTTACTTCCGCTATATTTAAACAAATCAAAAAGTTAGTTGAAATGAATTATATAATAACAAATGATAATTTTAAACCAAGGAAAATAGAGTTAAATGGTACCTACATCACTAATAGGTTTATTCCTAAATCACAAAATGGTTATTCCCAAACCACGAAATATTTTGTTCCTAAATCACAAAATGGTTATTCCTCAGGGAACACAATTACTACAGTAATTAATTCAATAAATATATTACCAGAATTAGCTCATATTACTATTACAGAAAATAAAATTGATTTAATTGAAATTGAAAAAAAGTTAATTAATTCATGTGAGCGTGGCGAAAAATTACTAGAGCAAGCAAGAAAAAATTGTATTGATAATTATTGGTATTTTGGGAATAGCAATCAAGAAGTAGAATATTTAAAGCAAATTGTAAAGGAATATCAGGATGCTAAAAACAATAATTAATAAACTCTCAACGTATACGTGAGTGTAACGAACGTGATAGACGAAGTCTAACGACTTCCAACCCAACCCCCGAATTCCGCTTCACCCCCTTCCCAAGAACAATAAACCTTATCCTGTTTTAGAAAAGGAAGAAATGGGGACTAGTGATTCATTTTTAATAAAATGACCCTCAAAATAATTTTACCTCCTCAGGTACTACCTCGAAACGAATAGTATGACAACCTTTTCCTTTTTTGGAAGAGGTGCCCTACTTTTTAAGTGATCGATTGCGTGACATAGGTTGATTTTAGAGAAGTTTAACCTCTTGGATATCAGATTATCTAATCAACAATATAAAAAATCGAGGTTGATTGTGACCTCCATTGTCAAACAAATATTAAATAAAGGTAATAGATGAAATCAAATATTCCTTAACTTGGGCATCGATCCTATAATATACAATTTAGATGAAGAAAGTACTCAGATTAGATGAGGTTTTAAAAGAAAAACACATTCAACAGAAGGACTTAGCTGAAAGGTTAGGTGTGAGTAAAGTGAGTGTTTCTTATTGGTGCAACAATCAAACAAATCCGAGTATTGATACTTTATTGAATATTGCCAAAGTGTTGGATGTTAAAGTATCAGAATTAATTAACGAATAAGAAAAAAATGAGTATTGATAAATTGACATACATAGATTTGTTTGCTGGTGCTGGAGGACTATCAGAGGGATTCATAAGACAAGGGTTTACACCAATTGCTCATGTGGAAATGAATAAGTTTGCATGTGATACTATTAAGACAAGAGTGGCATATCATTATCTTAAACAAATTGGGGAGTCTAAAAAATATGAAAGCTATTTAAAGAAAGAAATCAATAGGGAAATGTTATGGAAGCAAGTTCCCAAATCTGAAATGGAATCAGTTATTCAAAGTGAGATTTCTTCTAAAACTATAAATGACATATTTGCTTCAATTGATAAAAGAGTAAGAGGTAAAAAAGTTGATGTAATTATTGGTGGTCCACCATGTCAAGCATATTCGGTTGTTGGAAGGGCAAGAGACCCACAAGGGATGCAGGATGATCCTAGAAATCATCTATATAAGTATTATGTAAAATTTTTAGAAAAATATAAACCTAAAATGTTTGTATTTGAAAATGTACCTGGAATTCTGTCTGCAAAAAATGGAGAGTACTTTTCTAAAATTATAAAAGCAATTGAATCCGCAGGTTATAATTTTAGTTATAAATTATTGAATGCTAGAGATTTTAATGTTTTGCAAGATCGAAAAAGAGTAATAATAATTGGATGGAGAAAAAATATTGACTTTCAATATCCAGAATTTAATAAGTTGATTACAGATTGTACAATAAAAAAGGATTTATTTTTTGATTTGCCAAGTTTGAAACCTGGAACCGGAGAAGATGTGACTTTTTATAAAAAACAATGTAATGATTATCTAAAAAAAGCTAAAATCAGAAACGATTTTAATTTTACAACTCAGCATAAGGCTAGACCCAATAATGAAAATGACTTAGAAATTTATAGTATTGCAATACACAAAATGATTGATGAAACTAGTCGATTAAATTACGTCGATTTGCCTAAAAGATTAAAGAGGCATAAAAATGAGACAATATTTACTAATAGATTTCAAGTAGTAAATCCAAATTCATATTCTCACACAGTTGTTGCTCATATTTCTGCAGACGGGCATTATTACATATATCCAGACAAAAAACAAATCCGATCAATTTCAATAAGAGAAGCTGCTAGAATTCAATCATTTCCAGACGATTTCTATTTTGAAGGTGGTCAAACAGCCGCTTTTAAACAAATTGGGAATGCGGTTCCTCCTTTAATGGCAGAAGGAATAGCAAAAAAAATTAAAAAAATACTAATCAAATAAATTGATGAGTGAATTAGATCAATATAAAGCTGAGGCTGCGATACCAAATCCAAAGTCTACAATTAATTCTTATCGAAGTTTTGGATATAATTTATCGACTTCAATTGCAGATATTGTAGATAATAGTATATCAGCTAAAGCAAAAAGAATTGAAATAGAATTCAAGTGGAAAGGTTCTAAATCATCCATTTCGATACTTGATGATGGCGAAGGAATGTCACTTGAAGATTTGATAATTGCGATGACTCCGGGCAGTAAAAATCCTGATGATGTAAGAGACGAGAAGGACTTAGGAAGATTTGGTATGGGGCTAAAAACTGCCTCATTTTCTCAATGTAAGAGTTTAACTGTATTAACAAAGAAAGATAATCAATTAAATTACAGGTGTTGGGATATTGATTATATAAATAAGAACAATACTTGGGTACTATTAAATTACTCCTCAACCAATGAAAACGTCGAAAAGATACAAAAGCTAGAATCTGGAACTATGGTTCTATGGGAAAAGATGGATAGAATTGTTGGGGAATCAAGAGAGGACAATGAAACAGTCAAAAATGCATTTTATAGTGAGTTAAAAACTGTTTCTGAACATCTTTCATTAGTATTTCACAAATTCATTGAACAAAAAAAGATAATAATAGTAGTAAATGGAAATATATTAATTCCATGGAACCCTTTTTTGTTGGACTTAACACCAAAACCGGAAATGGGTCCCACAGAGACAATAAGTAATGGTGTTACTGTCACCTATTATATTTTGCCTCACATGTCACGCATTTCTCAAGAGGCATATAATAAATCAGGTGGTCCATTAGGATGGCATAATCAGCAAGGATTTTACGTTTATCGTAGTGACAGATTATTAGTAGCAGGCGATTGGCTGGGATTAGAAAAGAAAAGAGATTTTAATAAACTAGCCAGAATTGAAATTAATTTTTCGAACAATAATGACTTCAATTGGAATTTAGATATCAAGAAATCTGTTGCATTTCCTCCATTAGATATCAGAAAAGATTTATCAAGAATTGCTAAAGATGCAACACTAAAATCGGCTAAAATATATAATTGGAGAAGTTCGAAAGTGTTTTCGGATTTAACTAAAGATTCTAAAATTCAAAGAGCTTGGTATGATGAAACAAATAGAGAGGGAATTAAAAAGTATAAAATAAATAGAAACCATCCGCTAATAAATGAAATCTTACAATTAGACAATGAGAAATCTTTAATTGCAGAAGCAATAAAAATTATCGAAGAAAATATTCCAATTGATTTAATATTATATAATCAAAATGAAGATCCGTCATTTCATGAATCAGAAAAATTTAATGAAATACCTAATGAACATATAATAAAAGTCGCAACAGATCTCTTTAAAATGAAAATATCAGATGGTGTTCCTGAAGAATTTGCAAGACAGCAAATTATATCATCTACTCCCTTTAATTTATATCCCATAATTCTAGATTATTTAAAATGAAAGATGCATTAGACGCCGCAAGAGGAATTGCACATCAATATTTGAATTACATTAAAAAAGATGGAACTATCATAGATTATAATGTTATATCAAACGTTGTAACTGAGCAATTAGTAGGATTGAAAATGAATTTCGATAAGGAAGAGCTAATAGAAATATTAATTGCAGACTATAGTGTTGGTGGAGGTGAAATAACTTCTTTAATTGATGATGAGATTAAACCTTGGTTAAATAATTTAAAATCAGAAATTAAATGGCAAGGTTGGAATAGATACAAAAATCACTTGCAAGAAAAAGATCCAACTTTTCCAGTCAATGACTTAGATGATTTTACAGATAAAATTTTAGACAAATGTGTAAATCCACTTCAAGAAGGTTCTTGGGATAGAAGAGGAATGGTTGTAGGTCATGTTCAATCCGGAAAAACATCTAATTATGTTGGCCTAATCAATAAAGCAATGGATTCGGGTTACAAGTTGATTATAATTATCGCTGGTACAATGAATTCGCTTCGTCGTCAAACGCAAGAGAGGATAGATGAAGGATTTGTTGGTAAGAATAGTTCTGATAATCAGGATGAAAAAATTATCGGAGTCGGAAACTATCCAATTGATAATGAAATATTTTCACTTACATCTTCTTCAATAAAAAATGGAGGTGATTTTGATCAAAGTATTGCATCTCGAAAAGGAATACCTATTGGCAGAAGTCCTGTTGTCTTAGTAATTAAAAAGAATAAAGGCATCTTGGAGAATCTTATTGACTGGCTTTCAAGCAGTTCTCAAACACGAATAACAGACGGTTATCAAAAATTATTTGACGTACCTACCTTAATAATAGATGATGAAGCTGATTCGGCTTCAATAAACACGGTTACTGGAAAGAAGACTAAAGAAGAAGCATTAAGCGAGCTTAAAACTATAAACAAAAATATAAGGATTTTAATAAACCTCTTTGATAAGAAGACTTTTATAGGTTATACGGCAACGCCTTATGCAAACCTTTTTATTCCACAAGAATGGAATAATGAAATAAATCATACTATAAAAGGTAACGACTATTTGGTTGGGCCGGATTTATTCCCCAAAGATTTTATTATAAATATCAAAGCAGCAAAAAATTATATTGGAGCATCGAAAATATTTGGTTATTCGAATAAGTTGACACAGGAAAATCAAGAACCTATAGATATATTTAGACCGGTATTTCCAGAAAATTCCCCATTCTTTATAGAGAAAGACAGAGATGATTATGATGAAATTGTTTATAGGCAACCAACTAATAAAGATCCTCTTCCAGACTACCTTCCTGACAGCCTTAAGACGGCTTTAAAATCGTTTATTCTAACATGTACAATAAGAAGGATAAGGGGGCATGAGAAAAAGCATAATTCAATGTTGATCCATGCTGTTCTATATGTTAAATGGATAGATTGTTTGGCAAAACTTGTAAACGAACAAATGAGGGATTATAAAAATCTTATACAAGGGAAAGATCCGAAGTTCCTACAAGAATTAAAAGATTTATTTGAAAATGATTATGTGCCAACTACCTCTGATATTTTAACTGATAATAAACTTGGATATACGGATATCAAAATAAAACAGCATGATTGGAGTGAAGTTGAGTCTGAACTTTTTAAAGCGTCTTCAAAAATTGAAGTAAGAGCAGTTCATGGTGTTAAATCAAAGAGCAATTTATTGTATGATGAAATAGATGAAATTGATTATAATTTATTCAAAGACACAGGACTTTCTGTTATAGCTGTTGGCGGTAGTAGACTTGCAAGAGGTATAACATTAGAAGGATTGTCAATAAGTTATTATCTAAGAGCTTCTAAAATGTACGATTCATTAATGCAAATGGGTAGATGGTTTGGATATAGACCCGGATATATTGACTTATGTAGGTTGTTTACAACTAACGATTTATTTGATTGGTTCCAACATATAACACTGGCAACTGAAGAAATGAGAATTGATTTTGATGAAATGTCTTCAATGAATTTAACTCCTAATAAATTTAAATTAAAAGTCAGAAATCATAACGGATTACTCTCAATTACAAGCATTTCGAAATTATACTTTTCAAACGAAATTGATGTATCATTTTCTGGTACAAATATTCAAACATATTATTTAGACAAAGCAAAAGAGGTATTGAAAAACAATTACTCTCAGTTTCATAAGCTTCTGAATAATCTTGGTGACCCAACTGAAGTAAGAAATACAATAAGAGATAAGAAAATAAAATATTTAATTTTCAAAAACTGTAAAATTGAAAATTTATGTGAATTTATCAATAATTATAATTCAAAGCAACCATCAATCAATGCAAAGACAATTGCCGACTATATTAAAAAACAAGAATCGTCTAAAACAATAAAAGAGTGGACAATAGCAATTGTTTCGAATACTGATAAAAAAATTAAATTAAGATCTAAAGCTAAGAAGCATGGAGGAGAAACAATCGAAGAGCAATCAAGACCAATTCAATTAATAATAAATAGTAAACAGTATGATCTAGGAGCAACTGTTAGAAATCAACTTGGACACAATCGTAAGAGCAGATTTTATACAATTGAAAAAAATCAGATTGACGATCCAAAAGATAGAGTTGTTGATTTGCTTCAATCAACAAATAAAGATCAGCGTAATTTAGAACAAAAAGGCCTTTTATTGATTTATCTACTCGATGAAAGAGGAACTGAAAATGTTGAAGTTGATATTCCAATTGTCGGCTATAGTTTATATTTTCCAAAGGTACAGAACGAAATTAAAGTCAAGTATACAATAACACAAGAAGTTGAAGAAGAAGTAGAATTTGACGATGATCAATACGAATAAAATTTAATGTCATGTCACAAATAAAAACATTTTGGATTCAACATGAATCAATAGAAAAAGATTTCATCGAAAATGAAATTCGATTAAATTCTGGTGTCATATGCAAGATTGCTACAAATAAAATTACAGATAATAAGCTTTTCATTATAAGGGTGTATGAAAAAATAGAAGAAACTAAATTTTTAAAAAAAGAATTCCAAGGGGTTTCAATAGAATTATTGATATATCCCGAGTTCAGGGAAATCACTTTTATTTTATTAGATAATGAACTTGATGAAGTTTTCGCACTTTTTATTGAAAACATTTACGAATCAATAAGAGATTTAGATACTGAATCTTTAGTTATTGACCAAGTATTAGATTCTATTGCGAAATGGAAGAAATTATTTGATAAAATCAAATCAAAATTATTAACCGAGGAAGAACAAAAGGGACTCATAGGAGAGTTAATGTTTATAAATGAGTCAATAGAACAAGGTGTTTCAAATAATACAATGATAGAAAACTGGTTCGGGCCAGATTATTACAATAAAGACTTTATAATTAATAATAAAGGATTTGAAATTAAGACTACCACTCAGGATAGACCAACTTTAAAAATATCTAGTGAACAACAGCTAGATAAACAAGATTTAGACATACTTTATCTTATACAATACAACATAGTAGATTCCAAATCTAATGGATTTACTTTACCGGAAATAATAACTAAAATAAAATTAGAAATGGCTGAGAACTATATTTTAAAATCAAAATTCATTGAAAAACTGATGCAAATTGGATATAATGAAGAAGACTCTGCTAAATACGATACAAAATACAAACTGATTCAAAAAAATATTTACAATGTCAGTAAAAACTTTCCAAAAATTATTAAGTCGACATTGCCTAAAGGCATTTTTAACTCTATATATAATATAGAAACATTAGTACTTGACGAATTCAAAATTGAAACCTTAAACAATTTTAATCTAATTTATGGATAATCAATTTGACTCTTTTATTAATGAATTCAGTTCAGATATTTCAGCTTTGGTATACTCTGATGGTGAGGGCGCTAATTATGATGAAAAATTCACAGAATATTGCTTAGAAATTTTAGAAAATATTGGTGAAACTGAGGGGTCACAGAAATGTATGTATATTCACCCTAATAGTCAAGGCGGAATTGATTGGAAAATTAATGGATATTGCCTAAGAGATGAATCAAGAAATGATAAGAAAGACATAATATTTGAAACTATTGATGTGTTTGTTACTTTGTTTGACACTCAAAATTACAATACAACAATTGCTAGGGATGAATTAAATAAAACAATAAACCAGTTTAAGAGATTTTTGAATGGAGCATTAAAAGGACATATTGATTATATTGATCCTTCTCAAAAAGAATTAAATGAGTTTATTAAAATATTATCGAAACAGACAAACGATATTGACCGTATAAATTTAATCATATTCACTAATGGGAAATGCAGCCATCTTGTAGAAGATTTAAGTATAAAAGGCTTTGAAGAGATAGGTATTTATTGCCAAATATGGGATATTTCAAGATTCTATAAATTATACCATTCTAAGAGTAAAAGAGAGCCAATTGAGATTGATTTTAATGAATTTTCAGATGGTGAGTATAAAGGAATTGAATGTTTACAAGCACCTGTAATTGACGAGAACTATCAATGCTTTCTCGCAATTATGCCCGGCAAGGTCCTTTCGAAATTATACAGAGAATATTCAAGTAGACTATTAGAAAGTAACGTTAGAGCTTTTTTACAACAGAATGGTAAAATCAATAAAGGTATCAGAGATACTATAAAGGACATTAATAAAAATCCAATGTTTTTGCCATATAATAATGGATTATCAGCAACTGCTGAAGGTGTAATAACAACAAATATTGACGGGAAGAAGTATATAACTCAAATTACAGATTTTCAAATTGTAAATGGCGGACAAACAACCGCTTCTCTATTTCACACTGAAAAGAAGTTTAAAGCAGACTTGAGTAATATTTTTGTTCAAATGAAGTTAACGGTAATCAAAGACGTAGAGAAGAAAAATGTAGAAGTTCCAAATATTTCAAGATTTGCAAATAGTCAAAACAAAATATCCGAACTTGACTTATCAAGTAATAATCCATATTTTGTCAAAATAGAAGAACTTTCAAGGAAAAAGTATGTAATTAATCCTGAAAATAAATCTCAACAAATTTTATGGTATTTTGAGAGAGTGACTGGACAATATAAAGAATCTTTAAATAAAATATCTCCAAGTCAACAAAGAGTTTTCAAAGAAAAAAATCCTACTAATAACAAATTTGTCAAATCTGATGTTGCGAAATATGTAAACTTGTGGGAATTAGAACCACATTTTGTATCACAGGGTTCACAAAAGAATTTTATTCAATACACTAAAAAAATTAATGATTTAGTCAAAAAAGGAAAATTACCTGGTGAAAACTTTTATAAGAAACTAATTGCTAATGCCATTTTATTTAATGCGGTTGATAAATTATTTGGAAGAAAAAATATCGATGCAATTGGAGATACTAATTTAAAGTCATTTACGGTTGCGTATACTATATCATATTTTCATTATTTAACTGACAATAGACTTGATTTATGGAAAATCTACATAGAACAATCAATAGATGAAGATCTATTAATACTATTAAAAGATTTATTAATATTTGTTTACAATAATTTAATCGAGAGTTCGAAAAACACGTTATTCTCTGAATATGCTAAAAAAGAGTCAAGTTGGAATTCTTTAAAAAATGCTAAATATAAAATTGAATTAAAAGACTACAAAAACTCTTTTGTTGAAAAAGGTGTGAATATTGACAGGGAATCAGAAATTGAAAATGATGAAAAAAATGATGAAATTTTAATTGTTTCAAAAGTCCACGAATTGGGACATAAATTTTGGGATGGTTTAATTCAATTAGCAAAAGAAAATACCATTATAAAAGATTTAGAGTATGACATTTGGAATCTATACGCATTACTTAAAGATGATAAGAATTTAAATCCTGCTTCAATTAGGGTTTCTAGGAAGGTCATTAGGTTAATAGAAGATAATATTATAGACCCAACTGAAGTAGCTAAATTATCTAATCTGAAAGAAGATGCTGTTTTTAATTATTTATTGATTTACGAAAAAATATCAATTTTTTCTAAACAAGAATGGAATAAGATATTTGATCTAGGCGAACAAACAAAACTATTCAATAACCTCGAGTTAGCAAACTTAAAATCAATATCAAAGGGTGTATTAAATCGTGAAAGAGTTAAAGAAAGTGGGTTGAAAAAGGCAGATGAGTCATTATCAAAATTGAAAAAATTTGGAATCAAATATTAAATTATTTAATGTACGATTGTCGTAAGACCTTGATAGGTTTTGATGCTATTTATATACCTGTTTTACGACAATCCTACTTACTCGAATTCCTCTTCTAGTATATCCTATCCTTAATTACTGTATTAATAATTACCAAATTCCACCAAAATATTGTGATTGTGGAACTCTTGGGATATCGAGCTATTCGTCAATATCGACCCCTATTTTTAAAAGTTAATTTGACCTATAATACAACATTGTGATATTTATAAATAAACATAATTATGAAATTACAAGAAAACGTAAAAAAGAAAAAGTCAATAACATCCAAAAACCTGAAAATGCTTGTTACTGAAAAACAGTTTGATTTTATAAATAAATTTATTATTAGAGAACAATCTAAAATTTCATTAAAAAAGAATTAAAAAACATTTAATATGGAACAGTATAAAAATAGTACACATAAAGATAGAGTTGTTTTTATTTTTAAAGATGACTCTCAAAATAGAGACACGAATTTTTCTAGTAAAACAACTAAGTATGTCACCAAGATGTTAGATATAATGCTTTCTAAACAAAATGTTACTTGTGACAACATATTCATAGGAGGGTCAAAGTTACAGCTTGAATTATTTATCTCAGGAATTCTAGAATTTTATCATTATAACGAGATAGAAATTATAGAAGTTAGTGATGAATTTCTGACTGATCCTGATTTCCTATGCTAAACAAAATCATGCTTTAAGATCAGGAGATAAGATCAGGAGGTTAGTTTTTCATCCAATTAATTGAATCGCATCTAATATTCTTATCGTAAACGTTCTATTTTTAAGTGTTTACAACAATCCTTTAGATAAAATTTACTTAATTCCCTAGCTTCAATCTCAAAGTCATTCGAGTAGTAACCCTTTCTCTTTGTAATACTATTATACCTGATATTGTCTTTGGTATTTCTAATTTGAAGGTGATGCACGTATTCGTGAATAAAAGTTAAAACAATGTCATCGATGGTTTTATGTTTCAAAACATAGACCATTATTAACTTATTAGTGTATTGGTAATAACCAAGAATATCACCACGTTTATTGAAGCTCACTTCAATTATCGGTTTTATCTTTCTATTACTTCCGAGTCTAATGTTACTTTGACACCATTCAAGTACTTTTCTGAATAGCAGTAGGTACTCTTTTTTTGTTACGGGTACGATAAAATGATTAGAAGTCTCCTCTATTATCTCTGGTAATAGTGATTCAGTAACGATTGATTCTAATGGGTCTGGAGGGGGTATAATAACATCATCTTTGATTGGTAGTATTGTAACATCAAAGCTCATATAAAGCCGAAAAACAAGTCCGCAAACTATTATTATTTCGTAGACATAAAATATAATATCACCTGTTTCAATTCTCATGTTTGGCTAATATCCTAGATCCTAACCAAATGGCAATATATCAATAGAAAAACAGTATAAAACTTATACAAATCATCAACTGAGTTCAAATAAACCTAAAGCACTGCTAGTTTCAAAGTTGGTGTATCGTAGTGTAGTGGAGACATTGGAATGACCAACAAGTCTTGACACTTTGACAAGGCTTAAATGGTCGCCATTCTCAAATCCTTTTTTAATTGATCCTACAACCCATGATTTTCGTAGCATATGACTACTTGGGTTTCCTATATACTTTACTTTATACTCTTTCATAATACCCTTTAGAATCCGATTAAAAGACTGTACTGACATAGGTTTAAGTCCATTGGTCTTCTGAGAACTTAAAATGTAAGTTGATGGTTCTGAGGCATGCGCCTCATATACAATATCTAATACCTCTTTTAGTTTTGTAGACATTACCAGGATTCGTTCTTTATCAGTTTTCTTTTCAATCCTGATAAACCTTTCACCCACCTGTACTCCCAATAAATCTTCCCATTTGAGATTAAGGTTGTCAATGACTCTCATTCCAAGTCGCACACCAATAGAGACCATTAGTAAGCTACGTGCCCTTTCTTTAGTTTTATTTGTTTGAAAGTCTCTAAGTAATCTTGATTCCAAATTCATTACTGTGTCCCAGTCTAGTGAGTAAGTTGTTGTTTTAGTTCCTTTTTGCATTTTTTAGATCTTTTAGTTGATAAAACGTATCTGGGCTAAAATAGACAGTTAGATCAAAATGGCATAGTAACTAAACATTATTTAGCGCAATTTTAGCGCTTCAAAACTAAAGCGTTGATTTCTAACTAGATAGAAAAATGAAAATGTTTACTTATTAATAATAGTGAACATTTAGTATTAATTTTGATTAAAATTTACTCAATATGACCTTAGATAATTTATTAACATTAACAATTCCATATTCTTTAGGAAATAATCAATTTACTATTGATTTAATTTCTATTAATAATCTAAATGGTAAATTATATTATGAAACAGAGATAAACAAAAGTGTGCAAAAAAAATATGGAATTTATGCTTTCTGTAATCCAATTAATAATGATGTTTTATATATTGGTAAAGGAGGAACACTAAAAAATGATGGCACTTATAAAATACAAAATTTAAATGGAAGACTTAAAGCTGCGAGAGGTTCGTTTTCAAATAGTTTTGAATATTTTAAAGATATTATGAACCAATATAATTTTGAATCATTAAATTTTTTAGTACTTTACTCCTCAGGTAATTATCCACCGGCATATATTGAAGCAGTCTCTTTGCATCAGTATTTTAATCGTCATAATAATTTACCAATGTTTAATAATGAATTTTAGGTTGAAAAGTCATTAAATTTCTAAATTTTTTTGACATAGACTAGAGTCGAATAACTTAGTTTTGTTATTAAATTCTCATGCTTTAAACATTGAAAATAATCTAACTGACAATGAGTAATAGACTCTATTTCTTTTTACTGTTAATACTTTTCGTGTCCTGTTCAAAGGATACAACCACTATAAGTGCACAGAGTTCAGTTGTTAGTTCTACTTCATTAATTCCAACCACTAATAGAGGTTATTTAATTCAACATACCTATTTCACTTTATCCTATAGTGAAACTAATAGACAAGCTGAATGGGTAGCTTATAATCTTTCTCCTTCCTTTATCAATGGGCCACAAGAAAGGACTGATGATTTTAGAATGGATCCTAAGGTTAAAAATAATCCAGTTGGAAGTGGTGATTATTCTGGTAGCGGATATGATAGGGGACATCTTTGTCCTGCAGGTGATATGAAACTCAATTTAACTTCAATGAGTGAGACATTCTACATGTCAAATATGTCACCTCAAGACCCATCATTCAACAGAGGTATATGGGAAACACTAGAGAGTAAGGTTCGGTCTTGGGCAATTGAAAAGAACGGGGTTTATGTGGTCACAGGTCCTATTTTAAAGAACATCTGTGGATCTATTAAGAATGGGACAATTTCAGTACCATGCTCTTATTACAAGATAATTTTCAAGGACAATGGAACCGAGAAGATTGCCATTGCATTAATCCTGAATAACCAGGGCAGTAGTTCAAGTTTAAAGTCCTTTGCAACGAGTATAGACAATATAGAGTCTATAACAGGAATAGATTTTTTTAGTGGTCTTTCTGATGACATTGAAAGTAAACTAGAATCTACTATCAATACTTCAAGTTGGAGTTGGTAGAAATTGTACATTTGAGCAACGCAATTCTGTAAAACCAAAAGTCTTAATTATTTTGACGACGAAAACACAT
>JACCDL010167105.1_pt1 | contig 24856 bp, 21 predicted proteins | sample 7441931 | NCBI WGS metagenome assembly JACCDL01 (sample SAMN15323437, study PRJNA562643) | freshwater metagenome | isolation source: river surface water | place: USA:Blue River Watershed | collected 2017-08-16 | reverse complement strand
TGAGCCTCCTTTCTTGCTACCTTTACGGGATGCTTTCTTAGAACCTTTCTTTGATGATTTCTTAGCTCCACCAACTAATGAGCCTCCTTTCTTGCTACCTTTACGGGATGCTTTCTTAGAACCTTTCTTTGATGATTTCTTAGCTCCACCAACTAATGAGCCTCCTTTCTTGCTACCTTTACGTGATGCTTTCTTGCTACTCTTACGGGAGCCTTTCTTGCCTTTGTATGTACCACGTTCTGGTAAATAATCAGCTACAAATTTAAGTTCTTTCATTTTGGAAACCATTTTCTTTAAATCAGCCATTGACATTTCAGAGTCATCGACTTTATCACCGTCTTTTTGACGGACTGAGAATTTATCTTCACCAACTTGTCTTACTGTAATGCTGTGGAACTTGTTATCACCGACTTTGCTCAAGAAGTGAAAAGATAAACCCTTTTCACCATCTATGATATCTTCCTTTACAACATGTTTCACACCATTTTTCTTGTAAGAAAAGTTATGTTCATGACGATATGTTACTGTACTCATTATATAATACACATGAGGTTTTAAATTTTATAAATTATATAAAATTTATATAAATATTTTTAAATATATTTTTTAAATCTAAATTTTATTATATATGACATTTTTATCATCTATTTTTAATTTAGAAGGAACTAAAGTAGATATGAGTTTACTTGAAATGTTAATGTATGGTTTGATACCAGGATTTGGTCAATTATTAATGAGAATTAATAAATTTGGAGGTTCTCTTGATAAACCATATTTATTATTTCCTTTATTATTATTCCCACCATTTAGTTTTATTCCTGTTTTAATTGCTAAATTTGGATTTTTAAAGAAAACAGAAGGCGAACAAATTATGGATATATATATAATTATTCCTATAATCTTAAGATTTATTTTAATCTTTGTTATGGCTTATATTAGTACTTCCGTAGCAGGTAGTTTACTTGTACAAATTGGAATATTATTAGCTGGTGTATTATGTGCTAACTTATTACATATCTTTACTGAAAAACGTTGTAAGGATATTAAAGAAGGATTTGGTGGTAAATTAATTAAAGGTATGTCTGATTCAATGATACAATATGGTGTTGGTGTATTAATGATATTAGCATCTACATTTATTCCAATTGTTGGCGAAATATTAGAAGGCTTACGTGATATTCAACTTCCAATCTTAGGAGATATTTCAGCCATGATAGATGGAGCACTTTGGAGTTTTGGTTTAATTACTGGTTATTTAATTATGAATATGATTGATGTTAACTATGTTAATACTCAAGATGCATGCACTGGTAAGATTAGTATGATTAGAATTATTATTAGTGTAATTGCATTTGCAGCAGCAGTAGTATATCAATTCCATGGTCAAATTGAAAACATTGCTAGTGATGTAGCAACAAATATAATAGATGAATAAATTAAATAAAATTAATTAATTTATAAATTTAATATTAAGTTTATAAATTAAAGAATATCAAACACAGAAAAGACTATAAAAGAATATCAAACACAGAAAAGACTATAAAACACAGAAAAGAATATCAAACACACACTTAGAACTTCACCGTGGGGGCAATGAAGCGACCGCGCTGGGTCTTCTCCTTGCGCTGCTTCTCCTTCTTGGCCACGGGAATGTAAAGCTTGACACGGAACATGGTCGCAATGTCACCAGCGTTGAAGACACCGTGCTGGATGAGCTCGTCGAGGACGATGTTAATACGGGACAACTGTTCCTGCTCGGACTGGACGGAGGTGCTGTCGAACTCGACAAACCATGCACCATCACACTCGACAGTCGAGCAACGGAGGCCCGTCTTGTTGAAGCGGTCGGAGATACCAGCGCAAGCGAGCACAGGCATAGGACCAATCTTCATCGTCTTGAGAGTAACCTGCTTACGCTTAATCTCGCATGTCTTGCCAGTGTACAGTTCGACCATAGAGATGGCAGCAGCAGAAGGCCCCATTTCGAGGAAAGCCATATCGTCAGAGGCGACAGTCTGCAGAGCCTCCATGGCCGATGTCACTAGCCGAGAGCGTTCAGCCTTGCTCATCTTCACCTCAGCCACCTCAGCCACCTCAGCCACCTCAGCGCGCGCAGCCTGAATCTTGGCCTTAGTCGCCTTATCCGTCTCCTTCTTAGCCAGCTTGGTAGCCTTGACCTTAGCCGCCTTCTCGGCAATGCGTGCATTCTGCTTGGCAACCATGGCAGCAATGTTGGCCTCCTTCTGCTCGCGAGCAGACATAGGCGCCTCAGCCCAGAAGTTAGACAGCACCCAGGTCCGCGCCCACTCTTCGGCCTCCTCCTCAGGCGTAGCAACCAAAAGAGTAGGCATAGCGCGACGCACCACACTCTGTGAGGCATCACTATCAGCGTGTGTGGAAACCTTACAGAGCAACACCTCACTGCGCTCAAAGTCCTGTTCCTCCTGCTCCTCCTGTTGACGCCGGCGACGGGCAATGCCACGGGGGACACTACCGCTGGACCGGACAGAGTGCTCAGCCTTGGGGATGTTGACAAAAGGGCCCTTGATAGCAGCCAGCTCGGAGTGCTCCATCATCGGGGCGCGTTCGAGACCTTCGTCAATCGGCGCAAAAGCAGTAGCATCAAACTCAAACACCTGCGTCGACGTCTCGCCAGTGCGACCCTCAAACTTTTGCTTCAGCTGCATCATGCACCCGGCCATATCCAATGGCTTGTAACCATAGTGGGTCACCGGGCACAGAGCGTTGGTACCGCGAGCCTCAATGATGAGCTGCTGCACCTGCTTCAACATAAAGCCGAGCCACGGGACTGACGACACACCAGCCGAACGCGCCTTAGTCACAATCTCCTCGAGAGCCTCGACGCGGTCCTGAAGCGTGCGCTCCTGTTGGCCATGCTTCCAAACAAAGACACGCGAGCGACCATTGCCAGACTGGCGAATAGTCGACACAGTGGGACCATCGGAGAGGTCGGCCTCGACAACGCTAACGGGCAGCTGAAGCTCACGAAGGCGCGCAGTACGGGTGTTGGCGAGAACACGCTCACGGAGAGCTTCGCCAGACAACACCTGCGACGCCTCAGCTTCCAGACGGCGGGCCTCGCTCATGAGCTTAGCCAGCTGCACGCTGTAGTCAGAGTCCTCATCGTCCTTCTGCTCGAGCAGGTCCTCGTACTCGACAGTGAGAGCCTTCATGTGCTTAAACTGGGTCTTACCCTCGGCGTCAATAGTGGCAATTTCAGCAGCATCGATAGCAGCCTTCTTAGCCATCTTAAGCGACTCCACCTTGGACTTGACCTCGTCGAGCTCAGCGCGCTTGGCGCCAATCAGGTTCTCCATCGCCGAGCAGAACTCATCAGCAGCATCACGGGCTGCCTTTGCCTTGGCACGCGCCTCCTTGACGATATCACGCCCCTCCATCATCTGGGCGTACATCGCTTCGGCAGAACGCACCTCAGCATTGGCATGCTCGGACGCAATGTCAAACTCGACCTTGATGGTGGCCGCCAACTGAATGGCAGCATCGCGCTTCTGGATGAGGTCAGTAATCTCGGCATCCAGACCCGTAATGATGGACGTCTTGAGAATGAACTGCTTGTTAGCCTGCAGCTCGCTCTGGTCCTTTACGAGACGAACGTTCGCCATCTTCTCAGTCATGTACTTGTCCTCGAACAGCGCAATCTTGGAGATAATGCTGGACATCTCCATGTCGTAGGCAGCATCAGTCACCACATCCTCGTCCTCATCGTCCATCAGCAGGGCAGAAGACTTGGGGGACTTGACAGGCTTGCGCATCTGAGCGAGGCTCTTGATGGAGGAAAACACCGATGACAGCTGAACTTCAAGCAGGGGGTTCTCCATGCAAAGCGCATTGACCTGTTCCATCAACCACGCATCAAATGAAGCAACAGGCGCGTCTTGACGTTCCTTATCCTGCTGAAGCTTGTCAAAATCAGCAAAGACACTATCCATCTTCTGCTGCAACTTGGCAAGCTCAGCGACGATACCGGCCATCTTCTTATTCGCATCTTCGGCGCGAACCTTGGTGTCTGCGAGGCTGGCCTGTGCATGCTCCAGCTCAGCCTCCAGATGGGGCTTCTGGGCTTCGAGATCACTGACCTGCTTGCTCAGCGTATCCTCGCGGTCGACGTCACCATTGCTTTCCTTCGACTTGGCAATACGGCCGTTCGTCTGCTTGATATCAGCGTTGAGGCGACGGAGAGCGGTATCGGCCTTGTTAAGAGCCTTGGTGTCCTCTTCAAGACGGCGAGCAATGTTGGCGATCTTGACATGGCCAAGGCACTTGCGAAGCTTGAGCTCAGACACGGCGAGTTTGAGCTCAAGCATGGGAACCTTGGTGAGAGCATCGAAGTGGCGAGACAGACGGTCCTGCGCCATGGCAATGCTATCATTGCACTCGCGAGCCTCCTTCAGCGCCTTTGCGCGGTCGGTGGCAAGCTTGTCGCGAGCGGAAGTGGCATCGCGGGCCACATTCTTGAAACCAGTGCTCTTCTCCTCGTCCTTAACATCCTGGTTGATGCGAAGGGCCTCCAGCTGGCACGCGGTAAACCGCGCGTAAAGCTCGGCGCGCATCGCCTTCGCCTTTGCCAGAACAGCCTCGTCCGCATCGCAAATGTTGTTGCCATTCAGACCCTCAAGCGTGACAGTGGAGCCATCCACAGCCTTGCCACTCGTGCTCGTGTGGCCGCCATGATGGCAGCACCACGAGGTAGCGAGGCAAATGTCGCGCTTCTTGGGAATGCAATATCCACTGAACTTCTTGACAATGTCCTCGTCAAAAGCGGCAAGCTCAGTCTTCTTGTCGGCAGCAAACCGGGCCACAAAGCACATCAGGTCACCGTACTTGTCGGAGAAGCAAACGCGCGTGAGCGCAGCCAGAGCCATAACGTGTTGCTCAGAGCGCGAGTCGCGACCAGCATCAAGGGCGAAATCAATCAAGCCCATGGTGCCGTCCTCGTTCTTGCGCGCAAGCTCCTCGCTCAGGTTTAGCTTCTCGACAGTGGCAGGCGAGCGAACGACCTGAACCATGCTCCGCCACAGCGACAGCAGGCTGCCAAACTCCACCGTCTCGAGGTGCTCAATCTGACAGACCAAATCTTCATTCAAGAAGACGTGAAAGTTGGACCGGTGAGCGCCAGACGTGTTGTGGATGAGCTTGACAGCCTCAATGTCCTTGCGGAGAGCCTCGTACACCATCACGTAGAGCCCGTCAAAGTCAACCTTGCCATTGACAAGGTCGGCGCGAAAGGCAATGCGCTCAGGCAGACGCGGGTCCATGCGAGCAAGGTGCGCAGTCTCCGTGTGGATAAACGCACACTTCTCGTAGCCGGGGCACTTGATGCTGCCATTGCACCACGCGGTGTAGCGCTGCAGCTGCGACTTGTTGCCCTCGGTAGGGCGAGCCACGGCAGGCGCACGAGCCGGAATGGCACTCGCCGCAGCAGTCGGAGCCGCAACGACAGACGAAGTAGCTACCCACGACGTAGGGCGCGTAACAGGTTCAGCCTCCGACAGCGACACAAAGTCAGCTGCCGTAGGGAGAGCCTGCGACACGGGAGCGACGGGAGCCACAACGTCCTCGACACGGTCGGCAATGATGTGAGCGCGACCACACGTGCCAGCGGGGCGCGTGCAGTTGTGTGCCAGGTAGAACAGACACGGCGTCATCCAGTTGCCGGGGTGTTCGTGGGTGGAAGCGCATGCCGTGCGGGCAACGCGCGTAGGGTCATCAAGCTCCTTGAGCCCGTTCTCCAGCCACTCACGGCACACCAACTTGGTCTGCACCGTCTGGTTATCGCGCAACTTGAAGCGCATCACCAGCTTGTCGTCGCGGATCTCAAACGCGTAGTTGTTGTTGCGAACGCGAATGATGTGGCGCTCAATCTGGCGAGCAGTAGCCGGCGCGACAGGCGCAGCCGGCACAGTCGCGGGACGGGCAGCCATCTCGGCCATAGTCGGGGTAACAACCTCCGGAACGGTAGCAGTCGGCGCAACAGGCGCGTCATCGACATACTGGACCGGAGGCACCTCAGCAGTGGGAATGGGGCGAGGCATAGCCATCATAGCCATCATAGGGACGGGCGCCATCATCTGCGGCATAGGGGGCAACGGAACGGTAACCATCCGACGCGGCATGAGTTGGTTGAACGCGTGCATAGCAGCATTCATAGACACCGTAGCGCGGTAGTCCATATGGATGAAGGAGCACGGGTTGCGGTCGCACTGGCTATCGCGCTGATGCCAGCAGAGGCGACCGCGGTGGTTGTGGCAGTTCATCAGCACCGTAGCGCGGACACTAGGGTCACGCGAGGAGCGACGAGCCTGCACTTCGTCGTCGTGGAGGAGGTTGAGCTCCAGCCAACGACGGCAAACCGGCACAAGACGGACAACATGGGCACCACCCTGCGAGACAACCATCGGAGCAAGAAGCTCGCCCGACGGAAGCTCAGCAAAGAAGAACGCACGCTGACCAGCCCGGATGCAGGTAAAAAAGGGGGCAACTACAGGGCGAGCCTGAATCGCAAAAAGATGGGGTTGGTTGATACCATCGACAATGCTGTTGTTGGACTGCATGGTGAAAGTGGGGGTATCGTCGGGACGCAAATCCCGGTGACTGATAGGGCCAGTATCAGTCCTTCCTGACGGCGTGGGCTCCGCATGTAGCGAAACCGAAGCCGGCAAGGCAAGGGTGGGGGTAATAACAAAAAACGGGACACTAGACGGGACGTTAACATTAGACGGAACGTTAGACGGAACATCAAAATTACAGTTATTCACGGGTGAAGAAGTGTTGGCCATCCCCAATAAGTCTGAAATTTATGGCGCATACAGTCCGCATTTTTTTCAATTTTTTTATAAATTATATGAATATTATGAACTCAATTATTTATCTATATATCAAAAGATAAATAGATAAAGAAAAATCATATTAATCATCATTTAATTACTTATACATGGTCTTTGCTCTTATAACAACCCAGCCATATACATCATTATCCTTAAGCAAAGTCAGTAATTCATGAACTCTTTCCTTAAATTCAGGTAAAGCAGGTTCCTTAAGTATTTTAGCTAATTCTCTAATTTCATCATCTACATTAGTTGCCTCTACAATATAATAGTGATAACCATTATTTACTGTCTTGGTATTTTCATCATAGTACTCCATTCTATGCCATAAATATTCAGGTAATTGAGCTAAATTAATTTTCATTCTATAAGCATTGCTAAAATGTCTAACTTGTTCATTACCTTCGCTATCTACATACTTTTTTGAATATGTTTTAGAACGTGGAACAACTTGTTGCCAACCATCTGCATAATCATTTTGTGTTAGCATTTGAACAGTAACAGTTTTAGTATCAACTTGTTCATAATATTTAGGTGAGTATCCTACAACTCCTTCTCCCATATCTTTACCAATTGGGATATGTACACGGAAACTACCGTTTCTAACTTTCTTAGGTTCTATTTCAACCATAATTATCATATAATAAATTATTTGTTTAAATAAATTAATTATTAATTATTTGATAATTAATACAAATCTTATTACAATCAGATGTATTAACATTTCTTAAATAAACAATAATATTTTTTTTATATAAAACAACAGTATCATTTATTTGATTATTAAATGTTTTTTTAAGAGTTAATATTTCTGATATGGTAGAGTTTAAAGAACAGACTGTGATTTTTATTTTTTTTATATTATTTTTACATTCTAATAACTCTCCAATTTTTTCCAAACTAACCATATTTTTTTTAATTATTTCATCATCAAAAGTTAATATCTTAATTTCGAATGCATATATTACATCTTGATTTTCAAAATTACTAATAGTATTAATAGTATTAATAGTAGTATAACTCATTATTAATAAATAGATTATTAATAAATAGATTATTACTTAATAATTAGGAGGTGTAAAAAACAATCTTGATTTATCATTATTTATATAAACACAGCAATTAGCAAAATTGTCACTATTTTTACTAATTTCTAGATATATAACTTCATCTTTATAAGTATGATTATCAATATTAATAATAAATAAATTTTTAATAGAATATTTATTAACAACAAAAGAAAAAAAACTTATATTTAATTGATAAAATTTAATATCATTAAAATTTATTTTATTAGAATATGAAAATAAATTTATATATTTTTCATTAGTGGATTCTTCTATAACAATAGGTTCTTTATTATTAAAAAATAATATAATTTCATAAACATAATTTGTAAATTGATTATCATTTTTTCCCCCGCCTAGAAATCTATTATTTAGTATATTAATTGGGTTAGACATTATATCTAAAATATTTTATATTTTAATTTAATTAAAAAAACGTAATGGAATTAATTTGTCACATAGTAGGAATAACATCTCTGAATAAAAATAAATTTATTAATGATATGAATAAAATTGGTTATCATATAATAGATTTGGATGAATTATCTAATAATATTTTAAAAAATAATACAATGGTTCAATTATTTTCACAGTATCAAGGTTTTAAAGATTCAAAGAATGATAAATTTAAAGAAATTGAAAAAAAAATGAGTATTTATTGGGAAACATCAATGGAAGAAGGTATTATAACTAATATTGATAAATCAAAGAAAAATATTATAATTGGTTATTCTCATCATTTCAGAAATATAAATAAACGAATTAATGTATCACCAAATAATAAACCTATAGCAAAATTTATAATTAAAGTATCAAAATCTGATGTTAGAAATATTATTAAAAATAATTTAAGTAAATATAAAGATGATATAATTCAAGGATGTTATCCATTAGAAAATATAGATTTTGATTTTGTTTATAATAATAGATTAAAAATGGATTCTATTTATGAGAAAAATGGATATTTACCAAAAACAATAGAAACTATTTATACTATACTTAATCTAAGTAATAAAAACATAGATGGTGATGGTTTATGGATTGCATTAAAACAACCTTATAATGTTGGTTCTAAAATACATCCAAAACAAAAGAATGATAAATTGTTTGGATTTACTGATAAACTAATGGCTTTATTAAGTAGTTTTCATTTTAATGATGATGAATTAGAAAAATATTATGATAATAATACAGTTAGAATAAAACCAAAAAAAGAAGGAGTATTAGAAAAAATGAAAGAAAAGAGATATTTATATTTAGTAGAAAAAGAACATTTTGTTCCTCATGAGAAGGGAAATAATGTTAAATATTATAGTCAAGAACCAACTATTATAATAGATGTTATGAAAATAAAGAATGTATATGAAGAATATTTTTCATAATAAATAATAAGTTTAAAAATAATAAATATATTATTTTTAAATAATGTTAATAAATATTGATACAGAATATATATCTTATATTACAAATAGTGCATATATATTTTCAGCAATTTTTTTAATAATAAATGATTATTATTTGTTTGGCTTAATTGGAGTATTAATATGGTATGTATCTCATAAATATCATATGGATAGGAAAAATAAAATTTGGAAATATGCCGATGGTATAGTTGCATATACTAGTTTTATTTATGTATTAATACATTGTAATAATTATTTACTTTGTGGTAAAAATGTATCATTATTTATGTTAATATTTATTTTATTTCAAATGAATTTATATTATGATAAAATAGGTGAAGATGATATTCATAATTTAATTCATAGTATATGGCATATAACATCAGCTATATTTATTACATATTTAATTTATAATAATTAAAGTTTTTAAAAAATATTTATGCGCTTAATATAAAAAAATATTAATATTAAGTATTATAATGGAAACAATCACAATAAGAAATGACACACCTATTACTATATCTGAAGAAGAAAATAAGGTTAAAATGACAAATACAACTTATTTTACATTATTAGTAATTGAACCAAATGAAATTAAGGACAGAGATTGGTCTCATCCTGATTATTTATCAAATTTAGTAAATGATAAATTTTGTAAATATATACAAGTTCATCCAAATGATTATATTCAATTTATTGGAACACAATTAAAAGTTGATACTTATAAAGAACCATATATTAAAGTTGAATTAATATTTGAAGAAAAAGATTATGTTACAGAAATGATGTATGTTGAACTTAAAAAAGATGAAGAAGAAAAGTTTCAATTAAATGAATTTGCTAATTTATTAAATATCAATCAAGATAAAATATTTGGGACAGTTATAATTAATAGAACTTTTATTTCAAGTGAAAACAATGATATGCATTTAGATGATATAACACCAGAAAAATTACAATATTCTTTATATAAAAGAGCAAATACAACAGTAATTTTATATGATTCAGATAATGAAAATTTCAAAGAAGAAGATGTATTTGGTCCAATGGATAATTATGCTGATAATTATTTTGGAGAGAAAAAATATAATATAAAGAAATTAGAAGTATTATTTTTAAAACATGTATTGAATATATGGTATACAGAAGATAATTATGGTATTAATAATATTGTTGGTAATTTAATTCCATCAAATATTAAAATTGATAAAATGATAATATTTTCTATGTGGACAGAAGATTACAGAGATTCAATTTATTTAAATGAATTTAATAAAATTATTAGTTTATCAAAAAAGTTAAAAGATTATATTGTTCCAGAAGAATTAAATAAAGATGAAACTGACAGTCTTGGGCGTAATATAATAAAAAACAAATATAAAATATTAAATCTAGTTTATAATAATACTAAATGAGTAATTTAATATATAATCCAAATGTAAATATTCCTTATCATAGCCATAATACAAATAATATTAATATGGATTTTGAGGAAACAGGAGGTAATTTTAATAATGGAAAATCAGGTGGGTATTATAATAATATGGAAAATATGAACCAAATGCCAATGAATAATCAAATGCCAATGAGTAATCAAATGCCTATGAATAATCAAATGCCAATGAATAATCAAATGCCAATGATGAATAATCAAATGCCAATGATGAGTAACCAAATGCCAATGATGAACAATCAATATCCTATGATGCAACAAGATTATATTGTATCTAAACCTAAATATAATAAGAAAAAAATATCCAAAATAGATGCAGCATCATTAGATAAATTTGAAGATAATACTAATACTAAATTTGATTGGACATTATTAATTAAAAAAATAATTATATACACTGCTTTATTTTTAGTAATGAGCCATATTAAAATGAATGAAATAATATGTAAATTTGTGCCATTTTTAAATGATAATGAAATATTATGTATGACAACAAAAGGCATATTATTATCAATAATAATTATAATAATACAAGTTATATTATCGTAATATATATATATTCAAAATAAAAATTGATTATTAATATATATAAAAATAATTTATATATATCAATAATGTTAATCTCAATTGAAGGAAATATCGGTTCTGGCAAATCAACACTAGTTGAATACTTAAAATCACTCGGAACATATATATTTGTTGATGAACCAGTCAGTGAATGGCTATCTATTAAAGATAAAGATGGTTGCAATGCACTTGAATGTTTTTATAAAGACCAAAAAGAAAATGCTTTTTGTTTTCAAATATTAGCATATATTACACGTTTAAAGAAATTAATGGATAAAATTAAAGAAAATCCATCTGATGTAATTATAATTACAGAGCGTTCAATTGAAACTGATAGAAATGTATTTGCTAAAATGTTATATGAAGATGGATTTCTTAGTAGTATTGAATGGGAAACTTATAATTATTGGTTCAATACTTTTAAAGAAACATCAAAAGTAGATTTAATTATTTATATTAAAACAAGTCCAGAAAAATGTCTTGAAAGAATTAATAAAAGAAATCGTATTGAAGAAAATAATATCAAATTAGAATATTTAGTTAAATGTGATAAATATCATAATGATTGGCTAAATGAAATTAATGAAAATAAAATTATTATTGATGGGCATAATACAATTGATATTATTAGAGATAAAGTAATTAATATTTTATCTACCATTTAAATGAAATTTATAAATGAAATTTATTTTATTGACGCCGTTTATTTTCAATAACTTGTCGCAAATCATTAGATGTTGGCATCATTGGTTGCATCATTATAGGTGACATCATCATTGGCATCTGAAACTGATATTGAAAAGGAATGTTATATTGTGTTTCATCATATTTACGTTTACGGTCATTATTATTTGTTTCGTATGATGCTTTAATTTGTTCCAAAGTTTGAATACGATTAGGAGGAGGAGAACCAGATGGAGTACGGGGACCAGCACGAAAAGAAGAATTTGAACGAACAGGAGAAGGAGAACGAGAACGCACATGAATAGCAGAACGTTCACGTTCAGAATTAGAATGCATAAATGGACGAGCAGGCATATCATGACTAACATCCTTTTTTTCTGTCTTATATTTCAGCATAAAAGAGACACGTCCAATTGAATGAACGCTAGTGCAATTAATATTAGGACAACGGATACGTTCCCATGGTTTTTCATATTTACAAAATTCTTTCGGAATTTCAGTACCTTTAGCAATCTTGTTCTGGGAATTTCTGTTAGAAATAGGAATACCAATAACAGTATGATTATAACCACAAGGAACAGGATTATTCATATGTTTGCATTTGTTCCCATGCATACAAAACCGCTCCAAAATAATATCAACAGGTGCAGTTTTTGTCATACTAGTAACAGTAATAATTTTGGTAGGAAGTGTTGACACAATTTTTTCTGTTAGTTGTTTGTCTTCATTCATAAAATATTCTAATGCAGGAGGAGGTGTCATTGCACGGGGCACAGTAGGCACCGGCACATCAACCATCGGTACATCAACCACCGGCACATCAACTATCGGTACATCAACAATAGGTGCTACATCAACCATCGGTACATCAACCATCGGTACATCAACAATAGGTGCTACATCAACCACCGGCACATCAACCACTGGCACATCAACAATAGGTGCAACATCAACATTTAGAGGTTCCATATCCAAGAAACTAGAACTATAACAATCAGACATGTTAATTTCATATTTATGATAAATATCTTTCAAAATAGAAAAATCAATCTTGTAGCGTTTAATTTGATTAATTTTATTTTTAATAATATAGATACGATGAATTGTATTTATATGCTTATGGATTTCCTGTTTTGCAAGAGAAATGTTATTATCCAATTCAGCAATATACTTATGCTTATTTTCAATTGTTGAATGTTCATTAAGGATTTTGCGCCATTCCAACTCTTCATTCAAAATTATTTCACAAATAATACTTTTTTCAAATAGTTTTTGGAGTTTATCATCAGAAAATGTATCAATTGGCAAAATAATTTCAAAATCAGGATTATTCATATTGATTTTAATACATTGAAAAGTTCCCTCAATATATTGACGCAACTTATCCTTTAGTTTTTCCATATTTTTTATATTGCCAAAAATGGTATCAATTTTAGTTCGGATGTGTGTAATATGCTTATTATATTCTAGCAATAAATCCGTCATTTTTTGAGAAAATTGACTAACTTCGATATCCGTAGTATATTTATTAAAAAATATAGTTATATTCGCCAAATAAACTTCAACCTCTTCCTCCTTAAGAATACTAACAGCATGTGGTAAATCCTTAATATCATTAGGAATATTATCAATTAGGTCATTAAGAGCCATACTGATTTTTAATATAAATAGACCAATATTATTTCAATTTTTATGATATCTAGACAAAGTCTAAGACATCATAAAGTTAATTGTGAGTATTGAAAAATCAGAGATTTTTCAATCCCCCATTCAATTTTTATTTATATCCTAACTAATAATAAACCAAAGGTTATTAATTGCGTGGACGTAAACATAAAAATTAATTAAGGTTATTATGGTTTTTTTCAAAAGACTGAATAAAAATTGATTAATATAAATTGTATTTAAATAATCATATATATAATGTTTTTAATAGTAATTCCAAAATTTATATTAATAAATGAAGATTTAGAAGGTTATATATTAGTTAATAATAAAAAAATTATAATGATTAAAAATTTTTCATTCATTATAAATGATTATTTGTTCTATCAAATAGATGATATTAACTTGGTATCTTATGAAATATATCATTATAATCAAAATAGAATATATAATGAATTTACTAATATTATGTTAAAAAAATATATAAATACATTAATATTTTCAAATAATATAATTCAAATTACTTATCATTTAAATGATAAGTATATTTTTATTAAAGCAAAAGAATTAATATATTTATCTAAAAAAATATATTTTAATTCAAATAAAGAATTAATAATTGAAGATGAATTTAAAATATCGCCTCCTTTTGAAGGATATTATAATATACAATTACCAGATTTATTATTAGATGTATTAACATAATTTAACTTAATTTATATTTTGGATGAGTAATATGAGTAATATTTATATTATTTAATTCATCCATATCATCTTTATTTAATTCAAATTCAAGATTATAATTGTCAGAAATATGATTATGTTTTGAAGAACGAGGCATAATATAATAATTATTATTTAATCCCCACTTAAGCATAATTTGAGCTGGTGTTTTATTATATTTATGAGCTATATTTTTAATAGTAATATTATCAAACATTTCACCCTTAGCTAAAGATGAATGTGCTGATATAATTATATTATTTTTTTTCATATATTCACAAACAATTGGGCGTTTAAGAAATGGTGATAATTCAATTTGATTTGTATAAATAGGAGTTGATGAAAAATTCTTAATTTGTTCTAAATGTTCTACACTAAAATTGCTAACTCCAATATGTCTAAAAGTACCATTTTTATATAATTTTTCAATAATATTCCAGCATTTAATATTAGTTTCTTCATTAGTAGGACAATGAATTAAAAATAAATCTAGATAATCAGTATTCAAATCTTTCAAAGTTTTATTAATTGATTCTAATATTTCTCCTTCATTTTTCTCCATTATTTTAGGATTTAATTTAGATGTAATCCAAATATCACTTCTATTAATTTCATTTTCTTTTAAAAAATGTCCAATTAAATGTTCACATTTATATAAAGATGCTGTATCTATCGAACGGTAACCATTATTTAATGCATTATTTAAGGCATTAAAAGTATTATCACCTAGACGATAAGTTCCAAAGCTAACTTGAGGTAATTCCATTATTTATATTATTATTTAAAAACTTTCAATTATTTATATCAATTTTTATATTATCTTCTATATGAGAAAAATTGATATAAATACATATTAGCTTATAAGTTCACATAATAATGCCTCCTAAACAAAGCAAAAAGCAAACATCTGATAATGATACAGCTACTGTTACAGCTACAGCTACTGATATGATTACCCCTATTAAGAAAGAATGGGCTGATAATGTGAAAGAAATTCTAACTCTTCGTGAAAAATTAACTTCTCTTGAGAAGCGTAATGAAGAAATTGTTTCTAAATTATGGGTTATTATGAATAAAAATCCTTCAGAACAAGTTATTATTGAAGCAGAAAATAAAGAAGAAGAAAAGAAGGCTCCTAAAGCTAAAAAAACAGATAAAGGTGATACTGAGACAGAAGAAGCTGAAGTCAAGCCAGTAACTAAGCCTGTTGCTAAGACTACTAAGGCGAAAACCACAACTAAAAAGGCAGAAGTTAAGCCTGAAGTTGAAGAAGATGATGAAACTCCTGCTTCTGCTAAGAAAACTGCTACAAAGAATGCCAAGGAAGTTAAGGAACCGAAGGAAACTAAGGCAACCAAGGAAACCAAGGAAGTTAAGAAACCTGCATCAGCTCCTGTTAAGGGTAAAATTAGTGCTCCATCAAAGGGAACTCCCAAACCAAAACTTGTTGACTCAGATGATGAAAAGCCGAAGCCATCATTTAATGATGATGACTCGTCAGATACTGAAGTAGATAGCCTTTCAAGTGTATCATCGGAATCTGATGCCTCTGGTGGTGAAGATGATTAAAAAATAATTATTTTAAAAAAAATAATATAAAAATATATAATAATATAATGAAAATAAATATTTTTGATATCGAAAATTATTATTTTGTTTTATTTTTAGTATTATCTTTATATATTATAATAATTAATCCAAATAATCTAATACCATTTTTTATTTATTCAGCTTTATTTTATATACCAATTAATTTAATATATATATATCAAAATAAAAGATACTTGATTATTAATCAAAGATTTGAATTAGCTCATAGAATAATGTTCATAACAATCGGTATTATACCATTATTAAGTCCAATAAGTCAGCCTATCACTAATCTATTAACTTTCCAATAAAAATTTGATATCATTGGACGCCTATCTTAACTAAATAAATATAATATTTATTTATTTAAGAGCGTCAACGCAATCAAAGCTTATTTCTTATATTAAATTTTCAAAGAAAATGTGTTATGTGATATCTAAAATAAAATTTGATATAATAATCTATTAAATAAAATAATAATATTTAATGGATTTTGATGCAAAAATAAAAGATATTTTACATAAATATTGGAAAATTGATAGTTTAAAAGATAAACAAAAAGAATTAATTACCAACTATTTGAATGGTGATGATGTGGTTGGTTTGTTACCAACAGGTTATGGTAAATCATTATGTTATTTATTACCATCATTAATTACAGACAAAATTATTTTTATTATTTCACCATTAATTAGTTTGATGGAAGACCAAAAAGAAAAATTAATTGAAATGAATATTCCAGTAGCTTGTTTACATGGTAATAATATTAATAAAGATAGAGAAATTTTCAGTATTATTGATGGTACTATAAAAATTGTTTATATGAGTCCAGAGTATTTAATAAAAGGAGATGGTTTAGAATTAGCAACATCTTTAATGGAAGAAAATAAATTAGGATATTTAGCAATTGATGAAAGTCACTGTATTAGTGTTTGGGGTCATGATTTTCGCGATGATTATTTAAAAATCAGAAGATTTCGAAAGAATTTTCCAACTATTCCAATTATGGCCGTAACTGCTACAGCTACAAATCAAGTAATAGACGATATTATAAAAAATCTGAATATGAATAATCCAAAAATAACAATTGCTAATTTTGATAGACCTAATATTTATCTCAAGTGTGTTGGTAATAAAGAAATTAGTGTTGATGATATTGGTAATTATATTGAGAAATATGAAGGCGAAAAAATAATTATTTATACAAATAGTAGAGAACAAACAAATGAACTATCAAAAGAAATTAATAAAAAATATGGGCCTATTTCTAATTATTATCATGCAGGGATGAGTAAAGCATTCAGATATAAAATTCAAAATAAATTTAATAATGGGGAATTTAATGTAATTGTAGCAACTGTTGCTTTTGGAATGGGAATAGACCAAACAGTCAGATGTGTAATTATATTTGGTTCACCTAATAGTATTGAAGAATATTATCAGATGATTGGACGTGCTGGACGTGATGGAGAAGCAGCCGAATCAGTTTTATTATTTCAATATAAAAATGTAGCAATAGGAACAAGTATGATTAAAAAGGGTGGTTTTGATAAAGAATTAGAAAATGCTAAATTAAGATGTTTAAATAAAATGGCAAATTACTTTTATTATCCAGGATGTCGTCGTCGTTATATATTAGAATATTTCAATCAAGTTCCAAAATTCTTTTGGTGTAATTATTGTGATAATTGTTGTGAAGGTAAGATGATTGATTTGACAGATAAATTTGTTGATGTTATATTTAAAAAGAAAAAGTATAATGAAGTTTTCACTGATAAAGAATTACAAATGTTAGGAGAAGAAAATATTCTTTCACTTGTGGATAAAAAGAAATCACAAAAACCCCATGAATTAATAAGAACAACTAATAATCATTTGGAACTTTTATTACCAATGAGAAATTGGAAAAAAATAATAGAAATAAATAATTATATTACTTCTGGTATTAAAGGCATTCCGAATAAATATTTAATTAAAATAAAAAAAATTTAAAAAATTATAAATTAAAAGAATTCATTTAAAGAATATAAATTAGTTTGATTTAAAGTTTTATTATATATAGTATATTAAGTAGAAAAAGTTTGTTCCGATAAGGAAAAAATGCCAGATTGGCCGAGCGGTTAAGGCGGTGGATTTAAGTCCCACTGGGCGTAAGCCCGCGTAGGTTCGAACCCTGCATCTGGTATAACCACCTATAATATATAAATTATAGGTATAAAATAAAAATGATATTAGTTCCCAAATTGAGGAAAAACTGCTCCGTAAGTGTTAAAGGTTGCATACTAGCCTTCCAAGCTAGGGGACCGGGATCGATACCCGGGCGGAGTATTCTGATAATATTATCATTAATCAAAAATAAAAAAAATTGATGTATAAACATATTGAAAACATAATCATATAAATTATAAGCCACATTAGCTCAGTCGGTTAGAGCGCCGTACTTATAATGCGGAGGTCATGGGTTCGATCCCCATATGTGGTATTTTTGGCCTTAATTGGCTATATCTACTAACAGCAAATACAAAAACAATATTATGGTTATAGTAGATAGCATGGACATTTTTATGTCTTTGCCCCATTGGCGCAATTGGATAGCGCGTTCGCCTTCTAAGCGAAAGGTTGCGGGTTCGAGTCCCGCATGGGGTACTTGGTCGTAGACCATAAATAGACGCTATCGTTAATATAAAATATATAATATAAAAAGACCGAAAGGTCATTTGCCAGGTTGGCCGAGTGGTTAAGGCGGTGGATTTAAGCCCCACTGGACGTAGTCCGCGTAGGTTCAATTCCTGCACCTGGTATAACAGTTGTCCCCATAATTTGAATTTATTCAAATTTTTGAGGGAAATTGCCTCATTAACTCAGTTGGTTAGAGTGCTGTGCTTATAACGCAGAAGTCGTGGGTTCGATCCCCACATGAGGTATAAAAATTATATTCATTTAATAATATAAATATAATAAATATAATATATTAATATATTATATTTATTTAGTTAGTAAATGGATAAAAATTTAAATCAATTTCATTGTTATAAGATACATTTTTAAAATCAAGATTTTTAATTGGTAATGGAGTTGTATTTAATTCTGGTTTAATTGTAAAGACTTTCTTATGAACAAATGTTAATTCTACTAAATTAGGCATATTATTCTGAATACCACAACAATTATTTGCATGTGCGTGAATAATATAATGTGTATTTGATAATTTTTTAAGACATGTTGTAATAGTTTCAGTCATAGAAGGATTATTCAAATCGTGTAACTCCATTATTATTTGTTTGAATTTATTTAACTTATTTTCATCTACATATAATAACCAAGGATATTCACCACCTTCAATATCCATTTTTAAAAAAATATTATTGTATTTATTTATTAAATCATCCATATTTGTATTATTTTCATCATTTTTATCACTTATATATTTTTTATAAAATTGTATTTCATTAGTAAAATTATCTGGATATTTATCTATTGAACCATCAAATGCATAATTATCTATTTTTGCAGTTTTATATTTGTTAATAAAATCCCTTGAAAATGATTCTTCGTCTGCTACTCCACATGAAATATAGCAATCATAATTAGGATTATTAAGGTTAGCTATTACATAGCCACCATCTTGTAATGTATTACCAAGACGTATTTTATTATCATATTTATGTACTACCATATATTTCGCAAAAGGAAGTTCATTATTTGAAAATTTTGCTAATATATTATTTAATAATATAATTATTAAAATAATAATTATAACTAATATAATTAAATAATTCATATAATATATATTATAATTTAATTTATAAGTTAATATAATTATGATTCAATCATTTAGTTTACAAGGTAAACGTGATTCTAATGAAGATCAGCATATAGGTGTTATTAATTTAAATAATGTAGATAAAACTATTAATCCAATAAATTTCGTAGCAGTATTTGATGGTCATGGTGGAAAATTAGTATCTAAATATTTAAAAACAAATATGGCAAAATATATATTAAAAAAAACAGATGTTAATATTTATGACCAAAAATTACCCATTACAACAAATTTTTTTAATAAATTATTTGATAAAATCCAAAATAATTTAATAGAAGAACACCCAGGAGCATCTAAAAGATGTGGTTCAACTGCTTTATGTGGTATAGTATATAAGAATGAAAAAAATATAAATTATATATGGATTGCAAATGTAGGTGACTCAAGAGCTGTTTTATGTAACCATATGAATAAAGCTATGCAATTATCTAGAGACCATAAGCCGCATCATTTATCTGAAAAGAAAAGAATTGAAAATATGGGAGGTAAAATTAAATTTGATGGTGTTGATTGGAGAGTAGGTGATTTATCATTATCACGTGCTATTGGTGATTTAGATAATACACCATATGTTACCCATAAACCGGAAATTTTTAGATATAAATTAAATAAAAAAGATAAATATATTATATTTGCATGTGATGGACTGTGGGATGTTGTTAGTAATGATGATGCCATTAATTTTGTTAATTATCTTCTAGATAAAAAGTATATAGGAAATATATCTAAAAAATTAGCAGAATATGCAATTCAAAAAGGTTCATATGATAATGTAACTGTTAGTATAATGTTTCTAAATTAAATTCTAAATTATATATATTATATGAATAAATTAATTCTAATTCCAATAATAATAATAATTTTTTATATATTAAATTATTTTATAAATAATTTTCATAATTCTGATAAACATCCATTGTATGAGTTATTAAATGTTTATCAATATGATAATAAAATAAGATTAGGAGATAAAAAAGATGGTGGATATGTTATAGCTAATTTAGTTAATCCTAAATATGACTGTTATTTATCATGTGGTGTTGCTAATCAAGAATCTTTTTCAAGAGATTTTATTAATAAATATGATATGAATGAAAATAATAGTTTTGCATTTGATGCATCAATTAAACAATATCCTACTAAATATACAAATAAAATAACATGGTATAAAAAATTTGTTGGTGATAAAAATGATAATACTTATACAACTATGGAAGACATAATTGATAGATATAATAATATATTTATGAAAATGGATATAGAAGCTGGTGAATATCCATGGTTTAATTATATTAGCACTGATAAATTAAATAAATTTAAACAGATTGTATTAGAAATACATTGGCTTGATAATACTGAATATATTGAAAAATGTAGAATATTATTAGAAAAAATAAATAAAACACATTATTTAATTCATCTTCATGGAAATAATAATAATGTAAAATATAAAAATATTCCAATAGTAATTGAATGCACTTATGTAAATAAACAGTTATTTAATACTCCTCCATCTTTAAATACTACAGTTTTACCAATAAAAAATTTAGATTATCGCTGTAATATATTTTTATTTGAATTATCATTAAATTATCCACCATTTACTAACTAAACATTAGTTTCTAAACATTAGTTTATAAACATTAGTTTCTAAACATCAGTTTCTAAACATCAGTTTCTAAACATCAGTTTCTAAACATCAGTTTCTAAACATCAGTTTCTCTATTATAATTAATTTCTTCTAATTTTAATTCATTTAGGTCATTTATATTATATGTTCCAAAATTTTTAATACGTCTTGTTTTACCCCAACTTATATTATCCATAGTAAATAAAGAATAAATATATTGAGATAAAGTAACTATAAATCCAAATGTTAAGAAAAATATATAAGATGAATAAAAATAAATCGCATCATTTAAATACATTCTTTTAATAAAAACAGGTATTAATAAACCAAAACTCAAAGGTATTATCATCATAATTGACAAATACAATGTTAATAATGTTGGATGGGATATTATATTTATAAAAAATAAAACAGTTGCGACAAAAATAAATGGTGTAAGTCCAAATGTTAAAATATTAATAAATGATGCTATTCTCTCAAATATATTAATATTTGGAGAAAATAGCAATAATAAATCATTAGTTGTTGCACCAAGTGTCCATCTTCTTCTTTGAGATAAAAAGACACGAATTGATTTTGGAACATTTGTATAACATATGGCTGATAAATTCTGGACTGTTCTAACATTTGGATACATTGAATGCATAATACAAACATGATTTCTATCTTCACTTGCAGTTCCTCTAATATGAGTAAATATATTATCATCTTCTTTTGGACAATAATTAAAACTTTCTAATAATTTTTCACTACAATTTTCCTCACATACTTTTAATATTTGAACACATCCTGATAAACAATTAACTTTATGAGTTAAATTTGATTGTGCTTGACGGTTCAAACATTGAGCATACATATATTCTGAATATTGATATAAATTAAATGGGTTAAAAATAGAAGAATTATTAAAATTTATATCAACATATCCAACACACCCTACATTATTATCATTTTCATCTATTCCTTTTATTAATTCATAAGTGCAATTATAATCAAATGTAGTATCTGCATCTATATTAATAATATAATCAATTTCATTCCCAAAATAATCTTTAAAAATTAAATTCATTGATTTTATAAAAATAGTTGATATATATTCATTATTAATAATATTATTATTATAATTATAACATAATCTTCTTATTAAAACTAAAGAATCTCTTTTACCGTAATTTTTATCTTTAATCATTAAAATATAATCAATACCATTAAATTTTCCAATATATAAATCAATATTATTAATTTCGTTTTCTCTTGTGGTATATATATATTTTAGGGGTTCATTTTTATTATTTAAAATGCTTAATAATATAAGATCAGTTGATTTATTATTACCTTGTCCTGTTACTTTACCATCGCAAATTATAACAATTGCTTTTTTATCATATTTTCCTGTTTTTTGTAAAGATAAAGATGATAGTGTATTTAATAATTCAATTTCTGTTTCATTATAACAAGGAACTACATATAAATATTTTTTACAGGTAAGATCTCTTTTAACATCATAATCTTTATCTTTTTTGCATAAATTAGTTATTAATATTAAAATACTACTAAAAGAATAAATAAATGTTGGCAAAGATAAAAACACTATGAATATATACCATTTATCTCTAAAACTTAATAAAGTGGATATAAATATACTATTAATTAAAAGTAGTATAAATATAATAATCCATTTTTGTTTTTTTAAATTCATTAAATAATATGGTTTATTATCTTTATATTATTTAATCAACTATATTTAATGGTATCCATTTATTATATTGTTTATTAAAAATACATAAACATTTAATTTTATCCTTAATATTTTCACGACAGTAAGTAGACACTTTATAATTTGGAATATGAGCAATACCAATCTTATTATTATCATTAATTTCATATAAATTATAAACATCAGTTATACTAGTAGGCTCAACTATTAATTGTTTTTTTACACCATTAGTTTCATAAGAATAAGTTCTATTTGTTAAAAATTCTTTAATTTGATGTATCATATTGTAACTATCATTTGATACAATTTTTGTATTATTTTGATTAAATGGTTGTTTATCACCAATTGTTTTTTCTGTAAAAATATATGAAACACCTGATTTAAATGGATAAAATATAAGCCCTGTAATTTCTAATTCACAATTAGGAATAACTTTTTTAACAATTTCTTCAAGCATATTATATTTATATAATTTGTTAATTTTTAATTTAAAATTAGGACAATAATCTTTATGAAATTGATTTGCAATAATAGAATCCAAATAAATCATTTTTTCATTCATTTCCATCTCACAAATATTATTTCCCATTAAATAGTAACAATCTTTAACTAACATAATATCCTTAATTAGTTTAGCATCAAAAAGAGAACCCATAAAAATAGAACTAGATGCGAAGATTTTAATTCTAAACATGAATACTTTTTTAATATCTATTGATTTTTTATGATATGATAAATTTTTTTTATCAATTGCTATACAATATGATGATTCTTTATTTTTTTGAATATTATCTTTGAATTTATAAAAAAGTAAAAAATAATTAAAACCTTTAAAGTTAGGAGAAACATAATGTTCATTCATTTTAAGAAAATTTAATTGCTGAATATTTTCTAACATATTATATCTATATTTTGATAACTCAATAATACTAAAAATATAATCAATGATCTTAGTCTTCAAATCAAGATCATTAATTATAAATGCATCACTATTTCCGAATTTTACCATTACTTATAATATAAGTATTTTTTTATATAATATATCAATTTTTTTGTAATAAATATGTATGTATATATAATATGAATAATTTATTATTTATTATAATATTAATAATAATATTACTTATAATATTACTAATAGATAAAGATAAAGACACATTTATCAATTCTGATATATTATTAGAAAATCCAGATAATAATATAAAAACAATAGATGTAATTAATAGACAAACTGATACAGAAATACCATTGAATATCTTTATGACATGGTATACAAAAGATTTAACAACTAATATGAAAGATTCAATTGAAGAAATAAAGTCAAATAATCCAGAATTTAATTTTTATATTTATGATGATGAAGATTGTAGAAATTTCTTAAAAAAATATTTTGTAAATGACGTTGTTAATGCATTTGATTCTTTAATTCCTGGTGCATATAAGGCTGATTTATGGAGATACTGTGTTTTATATTATTATGGAGGTATTTATGTTGATATTAAATATAAATCAATTAATAATTTTAAATTTATAGAATTAACTGATAAAGAATATTTGATTAAAGATAGATTAATAGGTGGAGGTGGTATATATAATGGCTTATTAATTTTAAAAGAAGGTAATACTATATTATATAATTGTATTAAAAAAGTAATAAAAAATGTTAGA
>JACCDL010545934.1_pt1 | contig 24903 bp, 24 predicted proteins | sample 7441931 | NCBI WGS metagenome assembly JACCDL01 (sample SAMN15323437, study PRJNA562643) | freshwater metagenome | isolation source: river surface water | place: USA:Blue River Watershed | collected 2017-08-16 | reverse complement strand
CGATGGGCTAATCCATGATGCCGACGTCAGGCGTGTTGGCTGCGCGAATGAGTGACGCGATCATGCGCATCGTCGCAGCGCTTGGATGCGCCGCCCTCTTATTGATCGCAGGCTGCGATCAACAACACCCGAACAAACCCCCGCCGGGACCTTATACCGTCGCCGAAGTCTTTGACGGTGACTCATTCAATCTCAATAGCGCAAAGAACACCGTGGTCCGCGTTCGCATCGCCGGGATTGACGCCCCAGAGAAAGGGCAGCCTTACTCCACCAAAGCCCGCGAATCACTCGAGGCGCTTTTGAAGTCCGGTGAGATCCAGCTCATGCCAGTCAAAAAAGATCGCTTCGATCGCTGGGTCGCAAATGTCTCGGTCGCGAACGAAGATGTTGGAATGACTCAGGTTCAACGCGGCTACGCCTGGTTCTTTCGACGCTATCAGTCAGATCTTTCTGAGTCGATGCAAAAACGCTACGCCGATGCTGAACAAGAGGCGAAGCGTCAACGGATTGGACTCTGGTCGGGACTCGGTTCTGCGAACCGAGCGCTTGAGCCCGAACCACCCTGGAAGTATCGCGAGCGAACCCGCAAAGAGCGTCAATAAGCGCGTTGTTTGGGAGCGCACTTTAGTGGGTCCGCACAGCAGCCCCGTGCACGCCAGGCAAGCTGATTTAACCGCGCTGACGCAAGGCCTCGTAGCAGCAGACGCCACAGGCCACCGAAACGTTCAGACTCTCAACGGAACCCTTCATCGGAAGACGAACCAAGAGATCACAGCGCTCGCGAGTGAGTCGCCGCATGCCTTCGCCTTCTGCACCCAGGACCACTGCGATCTTGCCCTTGAGATCCGTTTCATAAATCGATTTACTCGCCTCGCCCGCAAGACCAATCACCATGTAATCCGCCTGCTGAAGCTCTTCAATCGCGCGGGCCAGATTCGTGACCTGCAGATACGTCAGGTGATCGGATGCCCCCGCAGAGACACGGGCGGCGACATCATTTAGCGGTGCTGATTTATCCTTCGGAGCAATCACTGCAGCCGCACCAGCAGCATCACAGCTTCGCAGAATTGCGCCCAGATTATGGGGATCCGTCACGCCGTCTAAGACCACAAGCCACTGGTCCACTGGCTTTAACGTCTCCATCTGATCGATCAGATCGGAAAGGCTATCCGGCTGCGGACGGCGTGTCGCAATCGCTAACACCCCTTGATGACGCTGACCCTTTGCCAGGCGATCCATCTGCAGCGACGATTCCGACACCACACGAATAGAGGCTGCCTCGGCCGCCTTTAGAAGGCTCGATAGTCGCGCGTCTTTTCGCTGGCCGTCGAAAACAATGCGAGTAATCGTCTCGGGGGCGGCACGGACTCGTGCGCGAACCGCATGGAATCCAAGAAGGCAGATCTCTTTCGGGTCCTGGGCCATTTATTTTCTTCTATGAGAGCTCTTTGATTTACGAGGACCACCGGATCGCGCAGTCGATGGCCGCGGGCTTGCTGCTTTTTTTAACGCCTGGGCCTGACTGAGCTTGGCGGACTTCCCTGACTTTGCAGATTTAGAAGACTTATCCGTCTTTGATGATCGTGTAGCGCCTTGGGTAACTGCTTTTGCGGCCTTGCCTGATTTGGACTTGCCCGATTTCTTGGCACGCCCCGTCTTTCCCTGTTCGGCCAGTGCTTCGGCAAGCCACTTGGGCATATCGAGCGCTGCGGTCTCCTGATCTGAGTCGTCATTCCAGTCAGTGTCATCACGATCCAATTCTCGCTGCGCCTTTGTTGTGCGCACCATACTCGGCACCAGCTGAAACTCGATACGTCGCGCATCCAGATCCACGCGAGCGACTTGCACCACCAGACTGTCATACAACCGAAAACGGCGCCCGGTGCGCTCACCGCGAAGCTCATGCAGCACCTCGTTATGCTGGAAGTATTCCGCACCGAGCTCAGAGACGTGGATCATGCCTTCGACATAGAGGGCGTCTAAGGTAATAAAGAGTCCAAACGGCGCCACTCCAGTGACGGTACCTCGTAACTGCTCGCCAACACGAGACTTCATGTACTGACATTTCAACCAAGCCTCGACATCCCGTGAGGCCTCATCCGCACGGCGCTCAGCGGCCGAGCAGTGATCACCGATATTGCGCCAGCGCACGATTGGCTCATCACTTCCCATATCGCCATAAGGCGGCAGGTAATGACCATGCTTATGAATAATCGACTTGATCACCCGATGCACCAACAGATCCGGGTAACGCCGAATCGGTGAGGTGAAGTGGGCGTAGGCGTCATACGACAGCCCGAAGTGCCCGGAGTTATCCGGCGTGTAGATCGCCTGCTGCATGCTTCGCAGCAGCAGCGACTGAATCAGCCGGGAATCAGGTCGCGCACGAATCTCTTTCGCAAGCCGCGCATAGTCCCCGGGCGATGGCTCATCACCGCCATCGAGCCGCAGGCCTTGGATCTTTAAAAACTCGCGAAGGGTACGCAGCCGCTCGGGCGTTGGCCCCTCGTGAACCCGATAGAGTCCATGACGCTTGGCGCGCTTAATGATATCGGCCGCACAGGTATTGGCCGCCAACATACATTCTTCAATTAATCGATGAGCGTCGTTACGCACACGCGGCAGAATCTTTTCAATCCGACCCTGGGTATCAAACTGCATGTAGGTCTCAACCGAATCAAAATCAATCGCCCCGCGGGCTTCACGCGCGGCCAATAGACTTCTAAAAACCTCTTCCAGATGCCCCAGCGTCTGGGCAAGCGGGCCAAGCTTACGGGCATCTTCTGATAAGGGGTCACACATCGCCGCCCAGGCCCGCGTATAGGTGAGTCGTTCAGCAGAGCAAATAACACCATCGTAGAACTGATAGGCTTTCACCTCGCCTGCGGACGTAATCACCATATCGCAGACCAGCGCTAGGCGATCGACATTCGGGTTAAGCGAACACAGGCCGTTAGAGAGCTTCTCCGGCAGCATGGGCAGCACGCGACGCGGGAAATAGACTGACGTGCTGCGTGAAAAGGCGTCGCGGTCAAGCGCGTCACCACTTTCTACATAGTGACTGACATCCGCAATCGCCACCAAGAGTCGCCAGCCCGAATTCGGCATCGGCTCGGCGTAGACGGCATCATCAAAATCCCGGGCGTCTTCACCATCGATCGTCATGAAAGGCACATCACGAAGATCGATACGATCTTTCAGATCTTTGGGCCGAACGGCATCCGGAAGCTTTTTGGCAAGCCGCTCGGCCTCGTCAGAAAACGTATGCGGCACATCAAACTTACGGACGGCAATCTCGACTTCCATTCCCGGGTCATCCACACCGCCCAGAACCTCGACGACACGGCCGACGGGTGGGGTGTACCGCGTTGGCGGGTCAACAATCTCAATCGACACCACCTGCCCCGGGTCTGCCCCCATGGTGTCGGCGGGCGAGACAATCACATCGTGTTTGATCCGCTGGTCTTCAGGCACCACCAGCAAGATGCCCCGTTCATTGACTAAGCGACCCACGAGATTGCGGTTGGCGTGCTCAAGCACCTCAAGAATGACTGCCTCGGGCCGACCACGACGATCCGTGCCAACGATTCGGGCACTGACCCGATCACCGTGCATCGCCTTGAGCATCTCCTTGGGAGAGACAAAGACGTCATCACCGCCCGTGTCGGGCCGGATAAATCCAAAGCCATCCCGATGGCCGATCAGACGTCCGGAGAAGCTGGTCGGTTGGGGGGAGGCGGCGGTTCGTTTTGACAATTATTCGATTCCAGCTAAAGTACGCGGCTCGTTAGCCCAGATGGCGGAATTGGTAGACGCACTAGGTTCAGGTCCTAGCGGTGGCAACACTGTGGAGGTTCGAGTCCTCTTCTGGGCACCAGTTCATTGGAAGGGATGATCAAGCAAGATCGTGTCATCCCGATCCGCACCCGTCGACACCATTGCAATCGGTGCACCGACAACCTCCGATAGACGATTCAGATAGCGTTGTGCGGCATCCGGCAGGTGATCCCACTGCCGCACCCCCTGCGTCGTCTCGGTCCAGCCAGGCATCACCTCGTAGATGGGCGTGCACTGGGCGACCGCATCTGCGCCAAACGGCAGCACATTCACCCGGCCATTCGGGGTGTCATAGCCGACGCAGAGATGGATCTCTGACAGACCATCCAAGACATCAAGCTTTGTAATACACAAACCCGTCACACCGTTAATCTGCATCGATCGACGCAGGGCCGCTGCATCAAACCAGCCGCAGCGACGTGGACGTCCTGTCACGGAACCAAATTCATTGCCGCGCTTGGCCAAGATCTGTCCGACTTCATTGATCTGCTCTGTGGGGAACGGCCCCGAGCCCACCCGTGTCGCGTAGGCCTTGGTAATCCCCAGCACATAGTGAAGCCGCGACGGGCCAACACCCGCACCTGCACCGGCAGCACCGGCCACACAATTGCTACTCGTCACAAACGGATAGGTGCCATGGTCGATATCGAGCAACGATCCCTGGGCGCCTTCAAACAAGAGATTCTCCCCGCGCTCGCCCGCTTCATAGAGCAGCTGCGGCACATCGGCGCCCATCTTCAACAACCGCGGTGCCATGGCCATCAGTTCATCAAAGACCTGATCGACCGAGACCGCCTTCGCTTTTAAGTGCTCGACCAAAATAAAGTTATGCAGCGCCAAGACTTCTGTGAGCTTGGCTTTCAACGCTGCCGGATTCATTAGATCCAGAAGACGAATCGCACGACGGGCGACCTTGTCCTCATAGGCAGGGCCAATGCCCCGACCGGTCGTGCCAATCTTGGCGTCGCCCTTGGCGAGCTCACGAGCCTGATCAATCGCCACGTGATAGGGAAGGATCAACGGGCAGGCAAGGCTCACTTTTAAGCGCGATTCCACATCAATCTGATTGGCCTGAAGCTCATCGATCTCAGTGAGCAGTGCCGACGGCGAAAGCACCACACCGTTGCCGATATAGCAGGTCACCCCAGGATGCAGAATGCCCGACGGAATCAGTCGCAGAATGGTCTTCTTGCCATTAACGACCAGCGTATGGCCGGCGTTATGACCGCCCTGGAAACGAACAACACCTTTGACCTGCTCGGTCAGCCAGTCAACGACCTTGCCTTTCCCTTCATCGCCCCATTGCGTTCCAATGACGACAACATTTCGGCCGAAGCGACCTTGTGATTCCACTGCCATGTCTAATTTTTCCTAAAACGTGCAGCCAATATTGGCGGGCCCAGCCTTAGTCGATGCGCCAGTCTCCAGACTGGTTCACCAGCTTTCTGCCGGTCCATTCCCTGAATTCTGCATCAGGAAGAGAAATGACAGGTTGACCCTGTCGGCGAAGGGTCGAAACGGCCACACGCAGGGTGGGATCGTCTCGCCAGGGAGCCGCGACTGGCGCGGGTTCCGCGGTTTTTGAGGAGGACAACTGGGCAATTCCCAAGAGCTCTCGCAGCTCTAGGCTAAATCCGGTTGCGGGACGGGCTCGGCCAAAAACGGCCCCCACGCCGTCATATCGACCACCGCGAACGACGGCGTTCGGGAGGCCTTCACAGTAGATCGAGAACATCACCCCGTTGTGATAACGGTAGCCCCGAAGGTCCCCCAGATCCACCGTTAAGACACACTGTGGATGCTCGGTAAAGAGCGCAGACTTACCCACTGCTGCAAGTCGATCCAACGCCTGATGAATCGCAGGCATTGACGGCAACACCGTTCGGGCGCGGTCTATCACACTGTTTGAGCCCGAGATTGGCCCATAAAGATCCAATAGCGCCAGCACCGCCTTCGCAGTGGACGCTGATAAACACGGCACGAGCGCATTTAAGCGCACGCGGTCTTTCGACTGCAGCGCGGACAGCACATCGTTTTCCAACGCCAAGAGCGCCGGGTCTTGATCACGAAGTGCCAGAAACACGCCGCGATGAGAGAGATCAATCCGTACTTTCTGAATTCCCGCCGCATCAAGCGACGCTAGCGCAAGCTCTTGCACTTCCAGATCAGCTTCCAGGCCATCATGACCAAAGAGCTCACAGCCCACTTGAACAGGTTCGCGGGAGGACAGTAATCCTGCAGGCTGGGCATGGAGCACCGAACCCGCGTAACAGAGTCGCGTAACGCCCTGGTGCTGGCTCTGATGGGCATCAATACGCGCCACCTGCGGCGTGATGTCGGCCCGCAGCCCAAGGAGTCGGCCGCTTAACTGATCGACCATTTTGAAGGTTCTCAGATCGAGATCGCGGGCTTCTTGGATCAACAGCGATTCGACGTGCTCAAACATCGGCGGCTGCACCAGGTCGTAGCCATAGGTCGCGTAGAGATCGAGCAGACGGCGACGAAGCGACTCAAGTCGCTTCGCCTCGTCAGGAAGAATGTCAGAGAGGTGATCGGGAAGCAGCCAGGCGGGCATGGGATGCCTTGTTACTTGCCGTTGCCGCTTCGCGCACCCGAAGATCTGAAATAGCGGAAGAAGTCAGACTGAGGATCGGCAACGATCACGTCGGATTTGGTCTTAAAGCTCTCGCGATACGCCTGCAGGCTTCGATAGAACGATGCGAACTCGGGGTTCTGACCAAAGGACGCTGCATAGACCGCGGTCGACCGGGCATCGCCATCCCCCATGATGCCTTGGGCACGACGATAGGCCTGCGCCAATAACACTTCCCGCTGACGGTCAGCATTTGCACGGATTTTTTCTGATTCCGCAGCACCGGATGAACGACGCTCATTGGCGATTGCCTTACGCTCAGACTCCATACGACGGAAGACCGAGTCACGAATTTCATCGGCAAGGTCTACTCGCTTAATCCGAACGTCGACCACTTCAACCCCAAGACGTTTGGCATCGGCATTCACTCGATCACGAATACCAGTCATCACCTGCTCACGAGACGCCGAGATCACCTCGTTCACCGTGCGTTTGGCAATCTCATTGTTTAGCGCATCACGAAGGCTGCGCGAAATACGATCGGAGGCCCCCGCGGCACGACCCGCAACCGACACCCAGTACTCACGGGGGTCAATCACGCGCCACTTCACATAGGTATCGACGAGAACGTTCTGTTTTTCACTGGTGATGAAACGGTCAATCTCAGGCGTATCGATGGTGAGAATTCGCTTCTCAACATAGACCACGTTCTGAAACGGCGGGGGCAGCTTGAAATACAACCCCGGCTTATTCACCACTTCCTTGATCTCACCGAGCGCAAAGACGATGGCGTACTGACGCTGGTCCACAACAAAAATACAGGAACCCACAACGACGACCCCAAGCACCAGGGCAACAATGGCAGAAAAGAGCTTGTTCATGATTAGCGCGCCTCTCTCAGACGGTCACGAAGACTCTGCACCGCATTGCCACGCGAATCTGTCGCAGCGGGCGGCGCCTCCTGTGCGGGGGCTGCGGCCGGTGCAGCCGCCGGCGTCTGCTGCGGTGTCGCTGTCATCGACCCAGACCCAGAAGCACCCGGGGTGGTCGGTGCACCAGCAGCACTCTGTGACAGTAGTTTATCCAACGGGAGATAGAGCAGGTTGCTGTTGGACTTGGAGTCCACCATCACCTTGCTGACATTCGTGAACACCTGCTGCATCGCTTCAAGATACATCCGCTCACGCGTCACGGCAGGTGCCTTGTTGTATTCCACCACGATCTTGCGGAAACGCTCGGCATCACCCTGGGAGGTAGCGATCACGCGCTCTTTGTAGGCTTCCGCTTCTTGGATCAGACGCTCCGCAGAACCACGGGCACGAGGAATGACGTCATTGGCATACGCCTGACCTTCGTTCTTGAGACGCTCGGCATCTTGGCCTGCTTTAATTGCATCACTAAAGGCGGCCTGCACTTCTTCGGGCGGCTGTGCGTTTTGAATCGTCACGTCCACAATGGAAAGGCCCGATCCATAACGATCGGCAATCGCCTGGATCGCACTTAAGGCTTCACGCGCGATTCCTTCTTTATTTTCATAAAGCACCGTATCGCTCATGCTACGCCCGACGATCTCCCGCATCACCGTCTCGGCAGCCTGGGCAACGATCTCATCGGTCGCTACGTTGTTAAACAGGTAATCTTTTGCGTCACCCACACGGTACTGAACTGCAAACTGCAGATCGACCATGTTCTCGTCTTTGGTCAGCATCAGCGAGTCACGACCGCGGTTCCCTGCGCCGCTCCCACGAATACCAACGGAGACCTGACGAATCTGTGACAGGTTGACGATCTCGTGAGACTCAAACGGATAAGGCAGACGCCAGTTAAAACCGGCCGACGTCGTGGTTCGGAACTCACCAAATCGCAGGACGATTGATGACTGACCTTCCTGAACGATATAAAACCCAGTTGCCATCCATAGCAGCACGCCGCCCAGGGCGACCACGCCAAAAGCTGGTCCCGTTCGGACGTTCGGGGCCTTAAAACCACCGCCGGAGCCGCCGGTACCACCACGGCGACCACCCCCGCCACCACCAAACCCACCACCGTTGCCACCAGCGCCACGGTTACCGGACTTACCACCAAACATGCCGCTTAAGCGACGGTTGAAGTCACGCCAGACCTCATCAAGATCTGGCGGCTCATTATTCTTTTGGCCGCCGGGACGCGGTGGCTCGGGCCGCTGCTCGCGGGGGTCGCGCTCCGGTTCCTGACCAGACGCGCCACGGCCAGGCTGGTCCTGGTTCGCAGGCTGAGAAGGCTGCTGTCGGTCCTGGTCGGAGCCGGACTGGCCGCCCCAGCGGGGATCGCCCAAGGCAAAAAGACGCCTAAAAAGGTTCATACGTCGAATCATGGGTGGTTAGAGAAGGGATTGGACCGAAGGTTGCACTAGATCTGGATTATCGCCGAGAGAGTCCATCCACGCCGCAGGGTTAGGGAAAGCGGGCATGTGGGATCGAACGGCCTCTCGAACGGCATCCAAACCCTGGCCGGAAGCCGCACTCAGCCAGACCCTTCGGATCCTACCATAGGGATCTATCTCGGTTCGGGGGGCAAGCCCCATGAGATCGATCTTGTTAAAGACTTCCACACGGGGCACGTCGGCCGCACCGACTTCTGCCAGCACCGCATCAACGGCCTGCTGTTGCAGCTCGCGATCAGGGTCCGAAGCATCAATCACATGAAGCAAAAGATCGGCATCGGCGGCCTCGTGCAGCGTCGATTTAAAGGCCTCGATCAGGCTATGCGGCAGCTCACGAATAAAGCCCACCGTATCCGATAGCACCATGAACTCGCCGGGTGCCAGAAACACTCGCCGACTCGTGGTGTCCAGGGTGGCAAAGAGCTGATCGGCGGCGTAGACCCCAGCGTGGGTCAGGGCATTAAAGAGTGTGGACTTTCCGGCGTTGGTGTAGCCCACGAGCGACACCGAAAACGCCCCCTGACGATCCCGTTGACGACGGCGGTTTTTACGCTGCCGCTCCACCAGGGCAAGCCTGGCTTTGAGCTGCTTTACTCGATTGCCGATCAGCCGGCGGTCTGTCTCCAACTGGGTCTCACCCGGGCCGCGCAGACCAATACCGCCCTTTTGTCGCTCCAAGTGAGTCCAGCCTCGGACCAGTCGCGCCGACAAGTAGTCGAGCTGGGCAAGTTCTACCTGCAATTTGCCTTCATGACTTCGGGCCCGCAGGGCAAAGATATCGAGAATTAATGCGACCCGGTCGATCACGCGACGCTTTAACAACTTCGTCAGGTTGCGCTGCTGGCCGGGCGTGAGTGCATGATCGAAGATCACCAGGTCTGCGCCATGCGTCTGACAGGCCGCGAGAATGTCTTCGCACTTTCCTGAACCGACGAAATAAGCGGGGTCCGGTCGATCGCGACGACCAGCAATAAGACTGACCACCTTGGCCCCTGCCGATTCGGCAAGGGATTGAAGCTCTTCAACATCCGGTGAGGGGCCCTGACCAATCGTCAGGGCAACCAGGACCGTTTTTGGCTGCTTCGAAAAATCAACGTCTAGGGACGTTGATACGGAACCAAGGTCGCTCAGCTGGACTCACCCTCTGCAGAGAAGTTCACCGCGCGCGCGGGAACGATGGTGGAGATGGCGTGTTTGTAAACCATCTGCGTCACTGTGTTTCGCAGTAACAACACATACTGATCGAACGACTCGACATGGCCCTGCAACTTAATGCCATTGACGAGATACACCGATACCGGCACATGCTCTTTGCGCAGCAGATTCAAAAAAGGATCTTGCAATGCCTGCCCCTTGGCTTGTGTCATTTTTATCTAACCTCCCGAAAGACGGGATTAACTATACCGATTTCGGCTCAGAGAATCACGCCTCGGGCTTGTAAGGATTAGTGGAGGTCTTCCACTCAATCCGCAGCGGGGTGCCCTCGAGCTTAAAGACCCGACGGAAGCGGGACTCGAGATATCGCTTGTAGACATCAGAGACGTGCTCCAACGCGTTGCCATGCACCACGATGATCGGGGGATTCTGTCCACCCTGGTGCGCATAGCGCAGTTTGGGGCGGAAGATGCCGTGTCGGGGGGGCTGCTGGTGCTCAACGGCCTCGCGCAGGACGCGGGTGATCTTGGGCGTGGAGAGCTTCAAGGTCGCTGCGGTGTAGGCGTCGTCCACCGACCGCATCAGGGCATCCACCCCAGTGCCCTTGAGCGCGGAAATGAAATGAAACTTCGCCCAGTGCAGAAACTGGAGCTTACGGGCCATCACCCGCTTGACCTCATCGCGGGCGACCACATCCAGGCCATCCCATTTGTTGACGGCGACCACCAATGCCCGACCAGACTCCATGACGAAGCCGGCAATGTGGGCATCCTGATCGGAGACATCCTGACGTGCATCTAACATCAGGATAGCGACATGACAGGACTCAATCGCCTGCAGCGTCTTAATCACGGAAAACTTTTCAACTGCTTCGAATACCTTGCCACGTCGGCGAAGACCAGCCGTGTCGATCAGCTGATACTTTTTACCCGCCCGTTCAAACGGAATCGAAATCGCATCACGGGTCGTTCCCGGCATATCAAAGGCAATGACCCGCTCTTCGCCGACCAACGTATTAATCAAGGTGGACTTGCCTGCATTGGGGCGACCGACAATGGCCACGCGTAACCCACGCTCTGCAATCGTCGCAGCGTCCTCTTCCTCCTCTTCTAAGTGAGGCAATGCATCCAACACGAGATCCATCAAGCTCGACACACCATCGCCGTGCGCTGATGAAATTGCGTGGGGCTCCCCGAGTCCGAGCTCGTAGAACTCGGCGGTTCGTCCTTCCCCCGTGAGGCCTTCTAATTTGTTGACCGCAATCGTGACCGGACGCCCTGTCTTGCGAAGCAGGTCAGCGATCTGCATATCCTGTGGCGCAACGCCATTACGGCCATCGACCACAAAGATCACCGCATCGGATTCAGCAATGGCCTGACGGGTCTGCTTGGCCATCTGGAAGGTAATGCCTTCTTTGACCACCGGCTCGAAGCCGCCGGTATCCACCACGAAATAAGGTCTAGGACCCAGTCGGCCTTCGCCATAGTGACGATCACGAGTAAGACCCGGGAGATCGGCGACGAGCGCATCACGCGAGCGCGTCAGCCGGTTAAACAGCGTCGACTTGCCAACGTTCGGTCGGCCCACCAGGGCCACTACCGGTTTCGCAGTCAATGCCTATCCTTCCGTGCGAATCAGCATCAGCCGACCCGACTGCGTCTGCACGACCAGACCCTTGTTCGTGGCCCGCATCGCGCCGGATGCCTGGCTTCCCAGATCAAGACGCGTCATCGTGCGTCCGTCCTCACGCGAAAGACCATGCAGGTAACCAAATCGATCGCTCACCCAAAGGGCTCGCCCCCAGGATGTCGGAGCGGTGAGGCCACGCAGCTGAAGTGCCTCCGTGGACCAGGCCTGTGCGCCATCCGCACGCGCAAAAGCATGGACACGAGACTGGTTATCGGAGACATAGACAAATCGAGTGTCGATCGCCAATGCAGTTGCTGCAGCAAAATCTTTCGTCCACAACCGCTTGCCTGTCTCTGCGTTATAGCAGGCCACTACGCTCTGATAGGCGGCAGCACAGACATCTTTGCCTTCTGCAGAGGGCGCCCCTAACAGATCAACAATCCGCTCCACTTCATTCGTGCCTTTCGGCGTTGCCACCTGAGACTCCCAGCGAAGACCGCCTGTGAGCGCGTTGATCCAGAGCAGTCGACCACCGGGAAGATTTGCCACCACATCGTTTGTTCCCAACGCGGCACTTGATGATTCCTCCGGTGCAGCAGGCTTCATCAGAAGCCCTGACTGGGCATGCAAGACAAGGTTCGGCAGGTTTCGCTGCAATACCCAACGACGAAGTCCGGTCTGGACATCCCATCCGCCAACCCGGTTATCCGTGAGCCGCACGACGGCAGTATTCCCAATCAGCACGGGAATCTCCTGGGCAACACCCCCAAGTGGAAAGCGTCGAACAATCGCGCCATCGGCACCGATCAGCACCAGCTCACCACGATCCGTCACCACTGCCGATAACCCCGCAGACTCGCCGGAGCCCACCGCAACGCCAGCCACAATCGTTGCGTCCAGATCCCGTTTCCAGCTGACTTTTCCTGTTGCGAGCGAGACACGCGTCACAGACTTCGTCGAGGCGGCCGTGACAAAGTCACCTGAGACTGCCGGCGAAAACTGGCCCACGCCAATATCAAACTTCTGCGATCGGCCCACGTCTGCTGTCCAGGCAATCGATGCGGGCAGTGTGGTCTTAAAACTCTGAAGCTTCGCAGGCTCCGCTTTTTTCGAGGTGCCACAGCCGGAAAGCGTCGCCACTGCAATCAGTGCAGCAACCGCGACAACCGATAGAGACCGAGGCGAGGGATTCACGCGCGTCATGACTATTTCGCTTCCTTAAAGGCATCAACAGACTGAAGCTTACGCAGCACCAGTTCGCGGGTGGGAGAGCCTGCCGTTAAGGCATCCGCGGCAAGCTTCCATGCCGCACGCGCCTCCTCTAAATTACCCAGTGCCGCGTAGACATCTCCTTTTCGATCATTGACCAGAGGCGCAAACTCTTTGCTCGGCGTTCCAGACAAGATATCCAATGCCCCTTTGGCATTGTTCTCATCAAGCATGACCCCGGCCATACGAATCTTGGCAACCCAAGAAAACTCATCAGCGCCATTTTTAGCAACTTGGGCAAGTGCATCACGTGCCGCGGGCAGATCGCCACTGGAGACCAATACCTTGGCCATCTGCAGCCCGCCAAGTGCCGCCTGCGTGGTGCTAGCGAAATCATCGGCCAAGACCTTGTAGGCGACCTTCGCCTTATCAAGGCTTTGCTCTTTCAGTGCGTTTTCCAGTGCGACTAGCGCTTCGGTCGCCTTCACCGCCTGACGCTCCTTCCACCAGTTAAACCCGTTAAAACCGGCAACAGCCAGTAATGCCAGAGTGATGAGCGGAACAATCCAACGCTTGTTCTCTGCCCAGAAGCCCTTGATCGCATCAAGCTGCTCTTCTTGTTCTAGATCTTCACGCATAAGACTCGACTTTCTATTTGGAATTTCCCACCATGTCACGCACCACGATAGCGGCGGCGGACATCGCGACCTGATCCTGCTGGGATAGCCCCGCCTGACCGCGTAACGGTTTGATCGTGACCACCTGATTGGCACGCTCATCATCGCCCATCAGAATGGCAAACGAGGCGCCACTCTGATCTGCTTTTTTCATCTGTGACTTCAGACTTCCCTCACCACAGTGCATCTGTACCGATAGCCCATGGGCTCGGCAGTCCTCTGCTAAAGACAAGGCCTGAGACTCGGAGTTCTCACCCCAGTGCACCAGATAGACATCAAGGACTGCGGGAAGCGCTGGGGGTGCCACTTCTTTCAGTAGTTCAATCAATCGCTCAACACCAATGGCAAAACCGCAGGCCGGCGCAGGCTTACCCCCCATCTGTTCGATCAGCGTGTCGTAACGACCGCCACCACAGACCGTCCCTTGTGCCCCGAGACGGTCGGTCATCCACTCAAAGACCGTCAGGTTGTAGTAATCCAATCCGCGCACAAGCCGGGGGTTTACCGTGTAGGCAATCCCGTGAGTATCTAAGGTGCGCAACACCGCATCAAAGTGCGCTTTCGATGTATCGCCCAGAAAATCACGCAGCAAGGGCGCGCGCTCAATGACCGAGGCCATCGCAGGATTCTTAGAATCAAGAATGCGCAACGGATTCGAATGCAGACGTCGCTGGGCATCGGCATCCAACTGGTCCGCATGAGATTGGAAATGGGCAATCAGCGCCTGGCGATGTGCAGCACGCTCCTCTTTTTGCCCCAACGAATTCACCACTAGCTTCGGTGCGAGATCTCCAGTCAGTCCCAAGGCCGCCCAAAGCCGGTGCACCATCAGGAGCTGTTCTGCATCAACGTCCGGACCTGACAGGCCAAGTGCCTCGACACCAAACTGATGAAACTGACGATACCGGCCTCGCTGCGGGCGCTCGTGGCGAAACATCGGCCCCACGTACCAAAGCCGCTTCGGGCCGTCATAGAGCAGGTTATGTTCAATTGCAGCGCGTACCACCGCCGCGGTGTTTTCCGGACGAAGCGTGAGCATCTCGCCGTTTAACGCGTCGGTGAAGGTATACATCTCTTTCTCAACGATATCGGTGACCTCACCAATCCCGCGAATAAAGAGCGCTGTTGGTTCGACAATCGGTGTTCGGATCAGGCGATAGCCGTACTGCTGAAAGACGCGAGACACGCGGGCCTCGGTCCACTCCCAGATCGGTGACTGATCCGGAAGGAGGTCATTCATTCCCTTTACACCGGAGAGCTTCTCCAGCGGCTTACCTGAACTCATCGTGCCCCACCAAAACGCTTCTCAACATAGTCGGCCACCAAGGCCTGAAATTCTTCAGCGATACGATCCCCTTTCAACGTCACGGACCGCTCACCATCCACAAAGACCGGTGCGACAGGAGACTCGCCGGTCCCGGGAAGGCTGATACCAATATCAGCGTGTTTACTTTCACCAGGACCGTTGACGACACAGCCCATCACTGCAACCGTAATGTTCTCAACCCCTGGGTACTGCGTCTTCCATTGGACCATCTGCTCGCGCAGATACGCCTGAATCTTTGCGGCCAGCTCTTGGAAATAGGTCGATGTCGTGCGACCACATCCCGGGCAGGCCACCACCATCGGTGCAAAGGCACGAAGCCCCATCGACTGAAGCATCTCTTGGGCCACGATCACCTCTTGACGACGATCACCACCCGGCTCTGGTGTGAGCGAGACGCGGATCGTATCGCCAATGCCTTCTTGCAGCAGTACGCCCATCGCAGCGGTCGAGGCCACAATTCCTTTGCTGCCCATCCCTGCCTCGGTCAGTCCGAGGTGCAGTGGATAGTCACAACGACGCGATAGTTCGCGATAGACCGAGATCAGATCCTGGACACTGCTCACCTTGGCTGACAGGGTGATGCGATTACCCGCAAGACCCCAGGCCTCTGCCTGCTGGGCACTTTCAATTGCAGAGGTGACAAGGGCCTCGCGCATCACCGCCTGGGCATCCCAGGGTGTTGTGCGTCGCCCGTTCTCATCCATCAACCGAGCGAGTAACTCCTGGTCAAGACTGCCCCAGTTCACGCCAATACGAACCGGCTTGTTATAGCGGCAGGCGGCCTCGATCATCGCGCCGAACTGGTTATCGCGCTTTGCGCCCTTACCGACATTTCCAGGGTTGATCCGGTATTTCGATAGCGCCTGCGCACAATCCGGGTAGTCAGCAAGCAACTTATGGCCATTAAAGTGGAAATCACCAATCAACGGCACACTGCAGTTCATCCGATCAAGCTGCTCACGAATAGCCGCAACCTCTTTCGCTGCATCCGGCGAATTCACTGTTATGCGGACTAGCTCAGAGCCGGCCTGCGCAAGCCCCTGCACTTGGATCGCAGTCCCAATCGCATCCGCCGTATCGGTGTTGGTCATCGACTGGACCACCACTGGGGCACCACCACCAATAACCACCGTGTTATCCGCCCAAGAAATCTCGACTGCCCGCGTTTTACGACGTTGGGCAGGGCCACAGGAAAACGGCTGCATCGCATTGAGATCAGTGGTCATTTCAGTCTCATCGTGATTTTGGTTCGATCCTGGATATCTCCCGCCAACTGGCCGCAGGCGGCATCAATATCGTCTCCTCGTGTTTTCCGAATCGTCGTGACAAAGCCTTCCTGCGTCAAGAAATCCGCAAAGGCGCGCTGCTTGGGCCAAGAGGGCTTCTTGTAGCCAGAATTCGGGAAAGGATTAAACGGGATCAGATTGAACTTACAGGCGACTTCTTCCTGACGCACCAGCTTGGCAAGCTGCCGCGCGTGATCCAGCGAGTCGTTAACCCCGTCCAACAAGACATATTCAAAAGTAATGAAGTCGCGTGGCGCCGGCTCAAGGTAACGGCGCAGCGACGACATCAGATCCTTCAACGGATATTTTTTGTTAAGCGGTACCAGTACATCCCGAAGGGCATCTGTTGGCGCATGCAGCGACACAGCAAGCGACACCGGGCAGTCCCTGGCCAGCCGGTCAATCATCGGCACCACACCCGATGTGGATACGGTGACCTTGCGCCGAGAGAGCCCATAGGCATCGTCCGAGAGCATCAGCAACAAGGCGGGTACTAACGCGTCATAGTTGAGTAGCGGTTCCCCCATGCCCATCATCACGACGTTCGTCACGGGCGACTGCGCCTTGTGCTTGGCCCACCAGAGCTGGCTCACGATCTCAGCGGTCGTGAGGTTTCGATTAAATCCCTGGCGTCCGGTTGAGCAGAACGGGCAGGCGACGGTGCAGCCTGCCTGAGAGGACACGCAGAGCGTGCCGCGATCCGTCTCGGGAATGAACACCGTCTCAATCGCGTTGCCCTGCCCGACATCGAAGAGCCACTTGCGTGTGCCATCGCTTGACGTGTGATCGGTGATGACCGGTAGGGCCTCAATGACAGCAGTGGTCTCGAGCTTGGCGCGAAAGTCTTTCGCAAGATCGGTCATTTCCGAAAACTGCCCAGCGCCCCGCTGGTGAATCCATTTCAGCAGCTGGCGAGCACGAAACGGCTTCTCCCCCATCGCCACGCACCATTCGGTGAGGGCTGGAGGAGAAAAACCGAGGAGATTGGTTGACGGGGTGGGCATTGTCCGGGCAAATCCCCGTCTGCAGCGACGGGTTTAGCGGCTGTAAACGGCCATTGCGGGGAAGAAGAAACCAACTTCCTGACGTGCAGTGTCAGGACCGTCAGAACCGTGGACAGCGTTGGCATCAATGCTGTCAGCAAAGTCTGCACGGATGGTGCCAGGCGCGGCCTTCTTAGGATCAGTTGCCCCCATCAGGTCACGGTTCTTGGCAATCGCGTTATCGCCTTCGAGCACCTGAATCATGACGGGACCAGAGACCATGAAGTCCACCAGATCTTTGAAGAAAGGACGCTCACGGTGCACTGCATAAAAGGCTTCTGCCTCACCACGGGAGAGGTGTGCCATGCGCGCAGCAACGATCTTCAGACCGGCCTGCTCGAAGCGCGAGTAGATCTGACCGATGACGTTCTTTGCGACTGCGTCCGGCTTGATGATGGAGAGGGTTCGTTCGATAGCCATGTCTAATTTCCGTGTCGTAATAAGGGTTATTGAGAGGGTTATGTTGAGGAAAGGCGCGGGGACTCAATTCCTGGGCGTTGTTCTGCCTCCACGGGGAAACGACGATGACCCCATGTTGAACCCGCTTTTGAACCTTTTCCTACTTGATTTGTCAACTAAACCTGCGATTATACGCGCAGGCGTCCGTCCGGGCGGCATCCCGCCCCCGGAATCTCGCCATGAATCACTAAGGAGAAGCATTACATGAATCCAAGCTGGAACAACAGTACCCCGTTGCCTCAGGCCGAATCCTCGGTTGCGCGCAACCGAGTGCTGCGAAACACTTACTGGCTCCTGGCTGCGACCATGGTCCCAACGGTGTTGGGGGCTTGGGCAGGCATGCAATTTGGCTTTGCCTGGTTCGCAGGAAGTCCGTTCATCGGTGCCCTGCTGTTCTTGGGCATTGCCTTTGGCTTTTTCTACGCTATTGAGCGGACCAAGCACAGTGTCACGGGTGTCTACCTGCTGCTGGGCTTTACCTTCTTCATGGGTCTCATGCTGTCGCGCTTGATCGGCATCGCGCTGGGGATGTCCAACGGCGCCCAGCTGATCGGAATTGCCGCCGGCGGAACCGGGCTCGTGTTTATGGGGATGGCCAGCATCGCGACGACGACGAAGAAGGATCTGTCCGGCATGGGCAAGTTCCTGATGATCGGTGTCGTCGTACTCCTGGTGGCCTCGCTCGCAAACATCTGGTTGCAGATGCCCGCCCTGATGCTGACGGTCTCGGCACTGGCTGTTGCCATCTTCTCGGCACTGCTGGTCTATGACATCAACCGTGTTGTGAACGGCGGTGAGACCAACTACATCTCGGCGACGCTCGCGATCTACCTGAACGTCTACAACATCTTCAGTAACCTGCTGGTGCTGCTGATGTCACTGTTTGGTGGAAACCGGGACTAAACGAGACCATTCAGTCTCTAAAAACGAAGCCCCCTTGCGAAAGCCTGGGGGCTTTTTTACGGCCGCTCAAAGACCGCAATCGACTCCACGTGGGCCGTATGCGGAAACATATTGATCACGCCCGCCTTGTGAAGCTGCCACCCCCCCTCATGCACCAGAATGGCGGCATCCCGCGCAAGCGTTGCGGGATTACACGAGACGTAGACCAGCCGCTCGGGGAGATCTGACCCCTTGCCTTGCTGATGGATCTCAGCCATCGCCTGACACAAGGCCTGTGCGCCCTCTCGCGGTGGATCAAAGAGAATCCGATCAAGCTTACCAAGCGCCAAGAACCACTCAGCACTAATTTCAAAGAGATTCAGACACTGAAACGCTAGGCGATCCTGCATGCCATGAAGCGCCGCATTCTGAGCCGCGCGATCCGTAAGCGACGATGACCCTTCAATCCCCAGAACCCGAGACGCGCGGCGTCCCAAGGCCAGCGTGAAATTCCCTAGACCACAAAAGAAATCAGCCACGCGATCGGATGGCTGCGGATCGAGCAAATCGACCGCCCGTTTCACCATGACCTGATTGATTCCAGGATTCACCTGCGTGAAGTCCACCGGCGAAAATGGCATGCGCAGATTGAATTCAGGGAGGTGATAGGCAAGTGCGGGCGCATCAACGGGATAAAAGAGTGCCGCAGTCTGCGGACCACCCGGCTGCAGCCAGAACTGGACCTGCCAGGTATCCGCGAAGGCTTTCAGAATCGCCTCGTCGTCCTGAGTTAATGGCTCAAGAATCCTCAGCACCCAGACGATTACAGGATGGGTGCGCGACTTTGCGACGAGTGACTCACCCGCAGCAACTTCGGGTTCACCAATAGCGACCTCGGCCTGAGGGAGACGACGCGCAATCGAGAGCGAGGCAAGACAGTCCCGTAATGCAGGCATCATTTCGGAGACTCGGGGATGCAAGATCTCGCAGGAATCCATTACCGCGACATAGCTGCTCTTGCGTTCGTGAAACCCCAAGAGCATGCCGCCTTTTTTATCGACCCATCGCGCGGTGAGACGAGCTCGCGTGCGATAGCCCCAGGGACTTCCGTCAATTGGCGGCAGAATTTCGGCGGGCTTTAAGCGTGCTAGGTGCCAGAGATGGTCCTCTAAGACCCGCTGCTTAATCGCTAGCTGCGCAGAGGCATCGACATGCTGAACGGCACACCCACCGCAGATACCAAAGTGCTGACACTTTGGCGTGACGCGTTGAACGCTCTTACGATGCCAGGCAATCGCTGACCCTTTGGCATAGCTGGTTTTGTTACGAGTCACCGCGACGTCAACCCGTTCGCCAAGCAGTGCGTCTTCCACAAAGACCACTTTGCCCTCGTGGCGGGCGAGACCCTGACCGTCGAGATCGACAGACTCAATCGTGAGATTCGAGAGAACCTCGGGAATCTTTGGTGCGCGACGCTTCATCTACAGGTTGGTCAGTGCCGGTGCAGCCGCCAGATAACGCTGCCAATGCGCTCCACCCAGCGGGCTGCTTGCATCACCAATCATCGCCTTTAAGGTGTCGCGTACTAAGGCAAGTTCCGCCCGGTAATACGGCTCTGCCCAGGCACCACGCATCAAGTTATAACGACAGTAAAGTAGATAGGTATTGACGACATCGGTCTCACAGTAGGCCCGCACAGAATCGCCGCGTCCCTCTTGGAAAGCCTGCCAGACCTTACTGCCATCTTCGCCAAGCTTTCCCGCAAAGCCACAGAGTCGTGCCATGGCATCCAGTGGCGCAAAGGCCCGATTCTGATAGCCCGCTATCAGATCCATCAGGTCTAAGTGCCGGGAGTGATAACGAGACAGGTAGTTATTGAACTTGAAGTCCCGATCATCGTCCCCCTGCTCCCAGTAACGGGCAGCAGGGATGCCATGAATCAGCGCCCGATGATGCAGCACGGGCATATCAAAACCAGACCCGTTCCAGGTCACAAGCTGCGGCGTGTGCTTCTCGATAACCTTAAAAAACGATCGGATGCGTGCCGCCTCTTCCGCATCGCTTCCTCCGTGCTGATCACCAAGACAGCGCACACGAAAGCCCTCGTCATCACGAAAGACACAGCCAATCACCCAGATACGCTGCAGGTAGTGCGGAAAGAAATCAGATCCGTGAGATGCCAGCCGTTCGGCCTGCACCGCTGCCACACCGGCATGATCATCGAGCGCAGGATCAAAGCTCTCAAGGCGGCGCAACCCCGCGGCATCCGGAATCGTCTCAAGGTCAAAACAAAGAATAGGGGTCATGCCGTGAACACCCGTCTCACTAACGCTGCGCAAGAAACTTCAGCGGATCAACAGGCTTACCAGACTTGCGAACCTCGAAGTGAAGCTTTGGCTGGTCAGTATCGGTCTTGCCAAGCTCTGCAATCTTCTGACCGCGTTTCACCTGCTGGCCTTCCGTCACCATGATCGATTTGTTATGTGCATAGGCGGTCAGAAAATCGCCGTCATGCTTCACGATGACCAGGTTGCCATAGCCGCGCAAACCGTTTCCGCTGTAGACCACTCGACCATCAGCGGCCGCCGTGACCGGATCCCCCTCCGCACCTGATAACGCAATGCCCTTATAACCTGGGTCCGCAAACTGCGTCATCACATTTCCTTTCCCCGGCCACGACAGCGTAATACCCTCTGCTGCCTTTGCTGCGGATGCAGAAGATGCGGCAGAGGGCGCTGCCGAGGCAACGGGTGGCATCGCCGGGGGTAACGCAGGTACCGTTCCGGGCGCGGGAATTGATGCAGCGCCGGCGATCGTGCTACCCGATGCGGTAGTGCTCGCTGTCCCGGCACCCGTTGTCGCAGCGGGCTTGGATGAGGCCAAAGGACGCACATCAATTTTTGCTGGGCTGCTATCGGCGCCCTGATTCGCGGATGCACCGGTTGGGCCAGCGGCAGCTGATCGCGTGGGCTTTGGTGGCTTCACGCGAATCAGCTGGTCCACTTCAATCAGATTAGGATTGTCGATCTGGTTCCATGCCGCAAGATCTCGCCAAGAGACGCCGTGATCGAGAGAGATACCAATTAATGTATCGCCCCTGCGGACGCGATAGTAGCCATCGGCAGAGACACTTGGCGTAGCAGCGCTTGCAGGCGCGGCAGCCGGTTTTGCGGGCGCACCTTTCCCCAGAACTCGGCTTTCCACCGGTGCGGGTGATTTTGTCTGGGCACAGCCCACCAGCGCAAGAACACACCCCGCGCAGATGATCAGCTTTGACTGTGTAAATCCTTTGACCTGCATTACTCAGTTCCTCGAATGACTGGCACGTACCGTACCAGATCAAACGCCTGCGTTTTAAATTCGGTGTCGGTCAGCCGTTGCACGGCCACAAGGCGCTGCTCAGGCGCGCCAATTGGGGCCACTAACACCCCGCCGACAGCGAGCTGCCCAACGAGCTCCTGTGGAATCGTCGGCATTCCTGCAGACATCAAAATAACATCAAATGGGCCATCGGCTGCGGCAGCAACAAGGCCGTCTCCGTAGATCAGCTTTAGATTAGAAAGACGTAGCGACCGTAAGTTCGCCCGCGCCAGATCCGCCAGCGCCTTAATTCGTTCCACCGACACCACACGACCGAAACACCGTGCCATGACAGCCGCCTGATACCCACAGCCACAGCCAACCTCAAGCGCCGATAAAGGACGTGCTGGATCGGTTGGCTGGACCAGACTTAAGGCAAGCTCAATCACCCGCGCCACGACAAAGGGCTGCGAAATGGTCTGCTGATGGCCAATTGGTAATGCGGAGTCTTCATAGGCGCGACTTGCGAGCGCCTCATCCACAAACTGATGGCGGGGAATCTCGCGCATCGCTGAGAGTACGCCCGCATGACGAATTCCTTGTGTCGCAAGTCGCTCCACCATGCGCGCCCGTGTGCGATCACTTGCAAGCCCGGCACTCGCGCCTGTCTCTTTCGCGGCGGGCTTTGCTGCAAATGTCGATAACCTCTTGGGCGGCTGTGTAGGGTCTTCCTTCTTTAACGATTCTGCTCCCCAACGCGGCACAAGACTTGGCGCTTTCACCTCTGTGGTCTTGGTGCCAATACGCAGCCCAGGCTGCGTTGGTTTTGCCGGTCCTTTCGGCTTTTTTAAATCTTCGCCAGCCATTGCCCTACTTCATCAAAACCATCGTGGTCACCAAGATCCACGTGCAGCGGCGTAATCGATACCTTCGCCTCGCTGATCGCATGAAAGTCCGTTCCAGGACCTGCCTCGCGCTGACCGCCGGGCGGGCCGACCCAATAGACTGTCTCACCGCGAGGAGATAAGGCCTTCTCTACCGGCTGGGCCACATGTCGACGACCGAGACGAGTCAATGCGTAGCCCTTTAGGGTCGACTTTGGAACACTCGGAATATTCACATTCAACAGACGAGGTTTCGAGAAAGGCTGCGCCATGAGTCGCGTGATCACCTCTGTGGCCACCGCGGTGGCGGTATCAAGATGATCAAAGCTGCGACTCGCGAGAGAAAACGCCACCGAGGGGATTCCCAAAAGATAGCCTTCCATCGCCGCAGCAACCGTGCCGGAATAGAGCGTGTCCTCGGCAAGGTTCGATGCATTGTTAATCCCTGACACAACTAGATCAGGCCGATCCGGGAGAAAACCCGTCACGGCAACGTGGACGCAGTCGGTAGGAGTGCCGTTGACGTAATAAAAGCCATTCGACGACTGACGGACATACAGCGGGCGATCAAGTGTCAGCGAATTTGATGCCCCACTTCGATCTGCCTCTGGGGCCACCACCGTGACCTGCCCAAACTGGCGCATGGCAGATGCCAATGCTGCAATCCCAGGCGAGAAGTAGCCGTCATCATTCGAGACCAGAATTCGCATTAGGCCCCTTCTTTCTGTTCCGGCCAGTCACGAATGTAGGCCTTCAACATCTTGTTCTCGAAGCTCTGCATCTCGAGCACGGCCTTGGCGACATCATGAAACGACACCACCCCCATCAGCACTGCACCCTCCATGACCGGCAGGTAACGCTCGTGAGAATCAACCATTAGCTTGCGCAGCATGTCGACATCCATATCAGGGGTCACAACCGTCGGCTTGGGATTCATCACCTCTGCGATGGTGAAGGACGATACCGGCGGTGTTGGACCGACGCGATTCTCTGCCTGACGCTTGGCAAGAATTCGGATCACCTCGCGAAAGGTCAACATCCCCGCAAGCTTTCCATCAGCCATCACCACAATCGAGCCAATGTCGTGTTCAGCCATGACCAGCACCGCGGCTGCAAGAGACTGATCAGGACTCATCGTGTAGAGCGTCTTGCCCTTCACTTCAAGAATCTTGCTCACTTTCATGGGGTGTCTCCCTTGTCTTTGTATCGAGTGGAAATCCTAGCATTCGCAACGCGCCACTCGGGCAGTATCGATGCCAGCAACGCCCCCGCCAGAAACATCCACCAGGTCATGTACGTCCAAACCAGTAGTGCGGGGATAGCCGCCAACGGTCCATAGACCTGCTGGTAGGTGGGGACGGCACCAAAATACCCTATAAACAACGCGCGAGCCAATTCAGAGCCGATTGCGGCGACCAGCCCTCCGATCAGCGCATCCTTCCAGCGCACCCGAATATTCGGAAACCAGCGGTAGCAAAGACTATAGGCCGCCAGCGTCAACAGCAGATTCACCATATCCCACCACTCGACCCCCCAAAAACCAGTGGCCATCGCCCGCTTCCCGCCCGCCGCCCAGATTGCTAGCCAGGCGCCTGCGCCGATCAGGATCGGGCCCAGTAACAAGGCAATCCAATAGATAGAAATCCGGTGCATTAACGGCCGGGGCTTCTCTACGCGCCAGATCAGATTCAGCGTGCGATCAAGGGTCAACATCATGACCGTTGCCGTCACCATCAGAAAGACCACACCCAAAACCGACAAGGTTCGCGCCTTGGCAACGAACTGATTCAGATAACGAAAGATAGTATTGGCAAAGCCTTGCGGCAGCAGGTTCTCCACTAAGACAAGCTGCACGCCCTCGCGGATTTGGTTAAACACGGGAAAAGCCGTTAGGGTCGCCAAGACCACCGTCAGCAGTGGCACCAGGGCCAGCAGGGAGATAAAACTGAGGCTCGCTGCACTCTGCCCGAGTCTCAGTTCACGCTCCCGAGAGCCCATAGCCCTTACCAAGAAGGCAAGGTTAAATTTGAGTTGCTGCGACATGGCCCTATGATAAATGGCCGAAACCGCTAATTCTGGAGCCTGCATTGGAAATTCTGGTGGTCTATTACACGCGCCATGGCGCTACCCGCAAACTGGCCGAGGCCATCTGTGACGGGGTTCATCTTGTTCCTGGTTGCTCAGCACGCCTTCGTACCGT
>JACCDL010940752.1_pt1 | contig 24942 bp, 20 predicted proteins | sample 7441931 | NCBI WGS metagenome assembly JACCDL01 (sample SAMN15323437, study PRJNA562643) | freshwater metagenome | isolation source: river surface water | place: USA:Blue River Watershed | collected 2017-08-16 | reverse complement strand
GAGAAGAAGAGGGCTTCAATCGAACCTTCGAGATCTTCAATATTGACGACCGCCCATGAATCACCGTTGCGAGAGACTTTACGTTGGACTCCAGTAATCAGACCGCCAATTGTGATCATTCCATCTGGAACGCCTTCATCTAAGAGCGCACTGATAGACATATCTGTGTGGGAGCGCAGTACATGTTCGACTCCCAAGAGTGGATGGTCTGAGACATAGAGACCTAACATCTCGCGCTCGAATGCAAGGAGCGTTCCTTTATCCCACTCACTCTGTGGAATCTCGACTTCTAGCCCTGCCATTGCAGTTGAAGTTTCGCCTCCAAAGAGATCGAACTGTCCGATCGCTTCAGCGCGCTTAGTCTCGATAACCGAGTCGATCGCTTCGAGATGAATAGTCATAAGACCCTTACGAGGATGCCCTAATGAATCGAATGCGCCACCTTTAATGAGAGATTCGATGGTCTTCTTATTGCAAACCTGCGCATCAACTTTTGCGAGGAAATCACCGAAAGAGGTGAAGTTGCCTTTTGCTTCTCGCGATGCCTTGATGGATGCGACAACGCCCTCACCGACATTTCTAATCGCAGCTAATCCAAAACGAATATCTCTACCACGCGGGGTGTATTCAGCATTTGATTCATTGACATCAGGCGGAAGAACCTTGATCCCCATTCGACGGCACTCAGAGAGATAGAGAGCGGATTTATCTTTATCATCCCGGACTGAAGTGAGAAGCGCTGCCATATATTCGGTTGGGAAGTTAGCTTTCAAATAGGCGGTCCAGAATGAGACAACACCGTATCCAGCTGAGTGCGCTCTATTAAACGCATAATCAGAGAACGGAATAAGAACTTCCCAGAGACGCTTGATTGCAACTTCTGAGAATCCATTTGCCTTCATTCCCGCTTCAAATGGAACATACTCTTTATCGAGAATCTCTTTATTCTTCTTACCCATCGCTTTGCGCAATAGATCTGCACGACCGAGTGTGAATCCAGCAACTTTTTGAGCAATCGCCATTACCTGCTCTTGGTAGACAATAAGTCCGTAAGTATCACCAAGAATATCCTGCAGCGCTTCGGAGAGCTCTGGATGAATTGGTTCTACCGCTTTACGTCCGTTCTTTCGATCAGCGTAATCATTGTGCGAGTTTTCACCCATCGGCCCTGGTCGATAGAGCGCAATAACAGCAGAGATATCTTCAAAGGAATCCGGCGCCATTGCGCGCAGAAGAGATCGCATTCCGCCACCATCGAGTTGGAATACGCCTAGGGTGTCGCCACGAGAAAGGAGTTCGAAGGTCTTCTGATCCGAAAGCGGCAAATCCTCAAGCACCACATCAATATTCTGATTCTCTTTGATGTTGAGAAGAGTGTCATCAAGAACTGAGAGATTTCGCAGACCCAAAAAGTCCATCTTCAATAAGCCAGTGGCTTCACATGCACCCATATCGAACTGGGTGATGATTGCGCCATCTGAATCTCGACGATGGATAGGAATGACATCCAATAGCGGATCACGAGAGAGAATCACGCCGGCAGCATGTACTCCCCATTGACGTTTCAAACCTTCTAAACCACGGGCAAGGTCAACCACTCGCTTTGAATCGACATCACTTTCATAGAGTTGACGGAACTCCCCCGCCTCGCCATATCGCGCATCTTTCGGATCGAAGACACCACCGAGAGTGATGTCTTTGCCCATTACTGATGGAGGAAGTGCTTTGATGAGTTTCTCACCAATTGCATATGGGTAGCCAAGTACACGCGTTGAATCTTTCAGCGCTTGTTTCGATTTAATTGTTCCGTAGGTGATGATCTGAGCAACGCGGTCTTCGCCATACTTCTCTGTTGCATATCGAATCATCTCCGAACGTCGACGCTCATCGAAATCCAAATCGATATCGGGCATTGAAATACGTTCTGGATTGAGGAATCGCTCGAAGAGCAGACCGTGCTCGATCGGATCAAGGCCTGTGATTCCAAGAGCGTAGGCAACGAGTGAGCCCGCTGCCGAACCACGACCTGGTCCTACTCGAATACCAACTTTTCTTGCATGGCTGACCAAGTCAGCAACAACGAGGAAGTAACCGGGAAATCCCATTTTGATCATGACATCAAGCTCGTAATTGAGGCGCTCTGAGTGAGCTGGAGTTAATTTCTCCCCTAACTTTTCAGCTAAGCCACGAATTGCTTCGGCGCGCAGCCAGGAATCTTCGCTCTCGCCCTTAGGAACATCAAAGCGCGGCATGAGGTTCTCACCTTCACGCAGCGTTACGTTGCAGCGCTCAGCAATGAGAAGAGTGTTATCGCACGCCTCAGGAGTCTCTTTGAAGAGCTCTCGCATCTGAGCCGCAGTTTTGACGTAGAACTCGGAGTTATCAAATTTAAATCTCTTAGGATCTGCCAAAGTAGATCCCGATTGGACGCAGAGCAAGGCGGCATGTGCATCGGCATCTTCATGGTGGGTGTAGTGAAGATCGTTAGTTGCAAGGAGAGGCAACTTAAGCTCTTTGCCGAGTTTCATCAGATCTGCTTTGACTCGATTTTCGATATCAATGTCATGATCCATTAATTCAAGGAAGAAATTATCTTTACCGAAGATATCGCGGTAATCGCTCGCCGCGCGCATCGCCTCTTTATATTTACCCATACGAAGACGGGTTTGAATCTCTCCACCAGGGCAGCCAGTTGTTGCAATTAGACCATCTGCGTACTTACTCAGAATCTCACGGTCCATACGTGGCTTGTAGTAATAACCTTCAAGGGAGGCTAGTGATGAAAGACGGAAGAGATTTGCTAACCCCTCATTGTTCTCGGCGAGAATCGTCATGTGGGTATATGCGCCACCGCCGGAGACATCATCTTCGCCGCCATCGCCCCATTGGATTCGCTTCTTATCGTGGCGCGATTCAGGGGCTACATATGCCTCAATGCCAATAATGGGTTTTACGCCAGCTTTTGTAGCCTGCTTATAGAAATCAAATGCACCGAAAACATTTCCGTGGTCGGTCATCGCAATCGCGGGCATCCCTTGGCGAGCAACTTCTTTGACTAATTCGCCTACGCGCGCGGCACCATCGAGCATCGAGTACTCGGTATGCACATGGAGATGCACAAACGAGTCTTGCGTCGATGCCCGTGAAGCTGATTGATCTTCAGATGACATTAGGGCGATACCTTATCTCGTTGTCATCCCTTTTCATGGATTTCTTCGAGAGAATTAAGGAAGAACCGCCTCCGAGAGCAGCGCTAGAGAAGCCTCAAGGTCAGGTGGATATGGAGCAGAGAGAACAAGTGGTTCACCGCTAATAGGGTGGTTAAATCTCAGTTCGAGCGCGTGAAGCCAAGGTCGACGCATCGCAAGTGACTTACCCAGGACTGGATCTGCTCCATATGTCGTGTCACCGACGAGCGGGTGACCAAGGGCAGAGAAGTGAACTCGAATCTGATGGGTGCGACCGGTTTCAAGTTCAACCTTTACCATCGAGACTGATCGGTAGTACTCAATTACTTGGTAGTGCGTAATGCTCTCTTTCCCATCAGCAACTACAGCAAATCGGTGATCCTGAGTTGGATGTCGATCAATTGGTGCATCAATCGTTCCTTCGGTTGGATCCATATGTCCTTGAACTAGCGCATGATAAGTTTTTTCAACATCATGGTCGCGGAACATCTCTTTTAACTTTAAATATGCTCGGTCAGTCTTTGCCACAATCATCAAACCAGATGTTCCTGCATCGAGTCGGTGCACAATTCCTGCCCGCTCTGCTGGTCCGCTAGTAGAGATTGTGTAACCCGCTGCAATCAATGCGCCAATGACAGTCGGTCCAGTCCACCCTGGAGCTGGATGTGCTGCACATCCAACCGGCTTATCGACAACCACAATCTCTTCATCGTTATAGACGATGGAGAGCCCATCAAGCGGAGTTAACGGAATTGGATCGGCGCTGACTTGCTCGGGCATTAAGACATCAATCATTTGTCCAGCAATCACGCGCTCTGATTTGGCGAGTGCGCGTCCTTCGCTTCGAATATCTCCATCTTCCAACAACTTCACAATAGAAGTTCGCGAAAGTCCCAATACTCGAGTAAGTGCACTATCGATACGCTCCCCCGCAACGCCCTCTGGAACAATCAAAGTGCGTTGGTCTCTACTCATCTCTTCCTGACTGTGCAATCGGTGAAATATTCTTACTTGTGAGAAGGATAGCGATACCTGCCGCGATAAAAATTGATGAATCTGCGACGTTAAAGATTGGCCAATGTGGAATCTCTATCCAATCAATGACATGGCCCTGCAAAAATCCTGGCTCCCTGAAGAGTCGATCCGATAGGTTTCCTAGAACGCCGCCGAGTACCAAACCAGCAACATAGGCCCACCATGGTGAAGTAATTCTGGATGCATACCGAGCGATAAAGATGACTACTGCTATCGAGATCGTCGTAAGGACGATTGTGAAACCAGTTGCCATACTGAAGGCGGCGCCGGGGTTTCGAAAGAGAGTGAATTGAAGAAAATCTCCAAGAATCTTCTGAGGTCCATCCGAAAAATTCTCTAACGCCCAATTTTTTGTAAAGAAATCAAGCGCCCAAATCACGCAGGCAAGTGAGAAGAGCCGTTGGACGAGAGAAGTTCGGCGCACTTTAGCGCCGCTCTTCTTTCTGCTTGCAAATCATGCAGAGAGTTGCACGTGGGAAGACCTGTAGGCGAGCCTTTCCAATAGGAGAACCGCAGACTTCGCAATTTCCATAAGTCTTATTATCAATTCTGCTTAAAGCACGCTCTGTCTGAAGAACCATGTCACGTGCATTGATTACAAGTGACATCTCATGTTCGCGCTCAAAAGTTTTTGTTCCTGAATCTGCTTGATCATCTCCAGCGCCATCACCGGCATCTGCAATGAGTTCATCCATCTCGGCTTCAACTGAGGCAAGTTCAGATTGAAGGCGAATCAAATCTTTAGCGAGCTCAGCGCGAATTGCCTTGAGTTCAGCTGCGCTCCACGCTGCCTCACCAGCTTCAGCTGTTACTGGAGTCGGCGCTGCTTTGAGAGGCTTTAGAGGTGCAACTTTCTTACCACTTTTGACTGGACGTGGTGGGGGTGGCATTACGAGACGACGTTCTTCGACAACTGGAGCTGCTTGTGGCGCTACAACAGTTGCGACAGAGACTGTCTGTGACTTCTCATCAACAGTAAGAGTTGTCTTTCCTACCTTAGAAGGAAAGGGACGACTTGGTGATTTCTTTACTTCGGTAACTTTCTTTGGTGCTGATGCTTTCTTCGCTGGAGCCGCCTTCTTTACTGGCGCTTTCTTTGCAACTGCCTTCTTTGCAGGAGCCTTCTTAGCCACCGCTTTCTTTGCAGGAGCAGCTTTCTTTGCCACAGCCTTCTTCGCCACTGCCTTCTTGGCAGGTGCTGCCTTCTTGGCGGCAGGCTTTACCTTCTTGAGGAGTTTTTGGGCAATTTTCTTTGCTGGCACGCCGCGCACCTTATGCCTTTTACCTACCTTGTGCCAACTGCGCCACGCTCATCGCGCGGTCAGCAGGCTCTGATGGTTTAGACTTATGGCTTACACCTTCACATGAAAGTGGCGATGAAGAGGCGATCACCTCGGAGCCGGCTGGAAGATACTCCCCTCGCGGGGAGGGTAGAACCGCACCAGGTGGAGATAAAGAAAGTGGCACCCCAGTCTCGGGAGTGCAAGGCGGGTGGTACCGCGAGCGTGTAGCTCGTCCCTCCATAGTAGGTGGCTGATTCGCAGCCATATATGGAGTGGGAGTAGATCATGACCGATTCATCAAAGTTCAAGGCGCGATTTAATGCAATTGCGCCGCAGATTGATCTGCCTGCGATGGAGCACTCCATTCTCGATTTTTGGAAGCGCGAAAACATCTTTGAGAAGAGTCTTGCCGCACGTGCACTAGGTGAGCCGTGGACATTTTATGAAGGACCTCCGACCGCGAATGGCATGCCTGGAACACACCACATTGAAGCGCGCGTTTTTAAAGATGTCTTCCCCCGTTATCAAACGATGAAGGGTAAATACGTTTCTCTCAAAGCAGGTTGGGATTGCCACGGACTTCCGGTTGAGATCGCAGTTGAGAAAGAGCTGGGCTTCTCAGGTAAAGGCGATATCGAAAAGTTTGGCATTGCAGAATTTAATGACAAGTGCAAAACCTCTGTCACTCGACATGTAGATGCATTCACCAAGATGACCGAACGTATGGGATTTTGGGTTGACTTTGATCAGGCTTATTGGACGATGGCGCCTGAGTATGTAGAAAGCGTCTGGTGGTCGCTTTCTGAAATTTGGAAGAAAGGCTTGCTCGTTCAAGATCATCGCGTTGCGCCTTACTGCCCACGATGTGGAACGGGACTTTCAGACCATGAGTTAGCTCAAGGTTATGAGACTGTGGTTGATCCATCTGTATATGTTCGTTTTCCAATCACCAGTGGAGAACTTGCTGAGATCAACGCCTCACTCCTTGTCTGGACAACTACTCCATGGACCCTTGTTTCAAATACAGCTGTCGCTGCACATCCAGATGTTGATTATGTAGCTGTGCGCACAACCGTGGATGACAAGTCAGAGGTTTTGGTCGTCGCTGAAGCACTTCTCGCCGCAGCTGTAGGAGAACACGAAATTCTGAAGCGATTTAAAGGGTCAACGTTAGAGCGCACAACATATAAGCGCCCTTTCGATTACATTGACATTCCAGATTCTCACTTTGTTGTGCTTGCAACTTATGTCACGACGGAAGATGGATCCGGCTTGGTACATCAGGCACCTGCCTTTGGCGCCGACGATTTACAGGTCTGTCGCTCTTATGGCTTGCCGGTAGTAAACCCAGTTGCAGCAGATGGACACTTTTTAGCCGATGTACCTGTAGTTGGTGGACTCTTCTTTAAGGATGCCGATAAGCCACTTGTAAAAGAGCTGAAGGCCAACGGTGCGCTCTATAAGAATCAACCTTACGAACACTCTTATCCACATTGCTGGCGCTGTCACACAGCACTTATCTACTACGCGCAACCATCGTGGTATATCCGCACCACTTCAATCAAGGATGCCTTGCTCCGTGAGAATGAGAAGACAAATTGGTTCCCAGAGACTATTAAGACTGGTCGATATGGTGATTGGCTTACCAACAATATCGATTGGGCTTTGTCACGTAATCGTTATTGGGGCACTCCCCTGCCTATCTGGCGTTGCGAAGATAAGCATGAAATCTGTATCTCGTCATTGAAGGAGCTCGGCGCACTTGCAGGCCAAGAACTTTCTAATCTTGATCCACATCGTCCATTTGTAGATGACATCACCTTCCCTTGCACGCAGTGCGAGAAGGTAATGACACGAGTGCCTGAGGTTATTGATTGCTGGTATGACTCAGGTTCCATGCCATTTGCGCAGTGGGGCTATCCACACAAGGAAGGTTCGGTAGAAAAGTTCAAAGCAGCCTATCCAGCTGACTTCATCTGTGAAGCCATCGATCAAACTCGTGGTTGGTTCTATACCTTGATGACTATTGGAACTCTGGTCTTTGACCAAAGTTCATACGAGAACGTGCTCTGCCTCGGACATATCCTTGATAAGGATGGACGCAAGATGAGTAAGCATCTCGGAAATGTCTTAGAGCCAATGGCGCTGATGGATCAGCATGGCGCTGATGCTGTGCGCTGGTACATGCTCGCTGCCGGTTCTCCATGGGCATCTCGTCGAGTGGGCCACGAAGCTATCTCTGATGTAATTAGAAAGACGTTGCTTACCTATTGGAACACAATCTCTTTCCATGCACTCTATGCAAAGGCTTCGAACTTCACTCTTTCGCAAAGCCCAGCTGTTGCGGATCGTTCAACAATGGATAAATGGATTTTAAGTGAACTTAACACTGTTATTGAGGCTGTAGATAAGTCATACAGTGAGTTCGATTCCCAGAGCGCAGGAAAGGTTCTCGCTACCTTTATCGATGACCTATCTAATTGGTATGTACGACGTTCTCGTCGCCGATTCTGGGATGGAGATGTTGCAGCTCTTGCCACACTTCACGAATGCCTTGAATCCCTCACCCAACTCTTAGCACCGATGGTTCCCTTTATCGCCGAACAAACTTGGCAAGAATTAATTCGAGTCGCAAATCCTGAAGCGCCAGTTTCTGTCCACCTCACCGACTTCCCTATTGCCGATAGATCACTGATTAACCATGATCTCAACAAGCAGGTTGCGATGACCCGTCGCGTTGTGGAACTCGGTCGCTCTGCGCGCGCAGAGTCCGGCGTGAAGATTCGACAACCATTACAACGTGCTCTTATCTCAGCTTCAGGTTGGTCATCGCTACCGATAGAGATGAAGGAACAGATCTCTGATGAGCTCAACGTTCTTGATCTAGCCGATATTGCAGATGCAGATGGCGATCTCGTTGATGTCTCTATCAAGGCAAACTTCAAATCACTCGGTGCAAAGTACGGAAAGTCAGTACAAGATGTAGCAAAGCTCATCGGTGCAGCGGATGCGGTCTCACTAGTGAAAACACTGCGCTCTCAACCGACAACCACACTTGGCGATTACGAGATTTCGCTCGAAGATCTCGTGGTCACTGAGGTTCCAAAGAGCGGCTGGATGGTGGCAAGCCATGACGGTGAGAGCGTTGCACTTGATCTCGAATTGACCCCAGAACTGATTGCAGCAGGTGCTATCCGTGAAGTTATTCGCGCGATTCAAGAGCGACGAAAGAGTGATGGTTTCGACATCTCAGATCGCATCATCGTCACCTGGAATGCCAGCGCTGATGATGTGGCAACTATCGAAAGTGGCATCGCTCATATCTCAGAAGAAGTCTTAGCCACTTCAATGAAGCGCGATGAATCACTGGTGCTTACCGACTTTGAATTCGGCTTGGTCTTTACGCTCGCTAAAGCTTAGAGAATATTTACGATTATTGATTGCAATAGATTGATTGCAATCAAGAGAACGATAAATGAGAGATCTAGCGCGACGCCACCAAGTCGTAGCGGTGGGACGAAGCGGCGAACAAATCTCATTGGCGGTTCGGTAATCGTAAAGATAACCTCAAAGACTCCGAGCAAGAGCGTATTTGGACGCCATGAGCGCGCAAACATTCGGATGTAATCGATGATGATGCGCAAAAAGAGCGCGATCTTAAAGAAACTCAGAAGTTGAAGAATGATGTTTTGAAGCAGCATTATTTCAATCAGCTCTGATTGTAGAAGGAAGCTTGAGCCGCAGTGCGGTCTTCATTGCTGACATTGACATTTGCCGGCGAGAGTAAGAAGACCTTGAGGCTAATGCGCTCAATACGACCGTGAAGGCCGAAGACTAGACCTGATGCGAAGTCAACGAGGCGCTTGCGCTCTGACTCTTCCATATCATCAAGGTTGATAATGACAGGGTTACCTTCACGATAGTACTCGCCCACTTTACGTGCCTCTGAATAAGAACGTGGCTGCAAGGTAACGATGTTGTAAGAGGTGCTCTCTTCAACAAAAGAGTCTTCAACAATTGCGTAGTTGTTCTCTTGGTTGTTTCGAACAACTGTGACCCCGGTTGGCTCTGCGCGACGAGGTGTGATTGCACGTGGCTCTGTCTTCTTGACTGGAGCGGCAGGGGTCTCTAACTCTTCCTCTGTATCTACGAGTCCGAGGAAACCCATCATCTTATTAAGTGCTGACATGGGTATAAGGCTACTAGGGGTACTGGCGGGAGCCGAGGATTTTGCTACCCACTCGAATGTGTGTCGCACCATGATCAAGGGCAATCATGTAATCACCAGACATCCCCGCTGATAGCGATGAAGCAGTTGGAAATTGTGCGATAAATCGTTGATGAATTCTTGCAATTTCAGCGAAAGCCGATTGCGGATCATGGGATACAGGAGGGACGGACATGATGCCCAAGAGGTTAATTGACGCCATCTTCTCAATTGCCTCTGCCAATGAGAAGAGTTCAGTTTCAATCACTCCCCCGCGCTCGGGATCCCCATCGAGTGAGAGCTGCAAGAAGAGATCCACACTTTTGTGGGATTCATTGAGGGCTCTCTCAATTTTCTGCGCGTGGCCTAAATCATCGAGTGAATGGATACATTGAGACCAAGAGAGTATCTCTCGAATCTTCTTGCTTTGAATCTCGCCTTGGTAATGCCACCGAGCCGGTACCGCAGCGCTCTTTTCTAAACCCTCAGAGCTTCGATTCTCACCGAAATTCTTAACACCTAAATCTGCAAGGATCTCAACATCACTCACCGGATATGTCTTGGAGACGACGATGAGAGTCGGTGAATACGAAGAAATCTCACTCTCCACTGCTCGGAGATTGGACTCTAGCTCTGCCCGGCGATCTGTCATAGCGAGATAATTCCTGCCTGGCGACCTGTCACGCCATCCCGCCGATATGAGAAATGCTCGCTGCTTTCAAGGGTGCAAAGAGATTGATCCTCAACTTCAACACCCTCCTCGGTGAGCACTGCTTTAAGTCCAGCAACTAAATCAAGAGCGAGAGTGCCACTTGCAGTTAAAGATGCCGCAGTCGGATGAAGTGAGACAACCTCGTGATAAACATCTTCAGATACTTCGTAACAAGTGCCACAGATTGATGGACCAATTATTGCCTTGATTTTCGATGCACCCATCTCGCGCATTACTTCGAGACTTTTTCCAGCAACTCCATTTACCAAACCTTTACGGCCAACATGAACTGCAGCAACCGATTCTCTTGATTGCAACAGGAGTGGGATGCAATCGGCAACCATCACCGCAAGCGAGATTCCTGGAATACCCGTTACAAGTGCATCCGCCGTAGGTACCTCATCGGTAACTTCTTCGATGAGTGCGATACGATCTCCATGTACCTGATTCATATATTGCGTGGCGCCAAACTCGAGCGAGACCAATTCTCTATTACGCAATACATCAGTGAGGTTGTCACCTACATGGGTACCTAGGTTAAGAGATGCAAACGCACCGTGGCTTACGCCTCCGGTGCGTTTGGTAAAGCTATAGCCCATTATTACTTCATAAAGTCTGGTACATCGATCTCATCTTCAGAGACCAGCTCTTCAAATGTGATGCGCTTGCGTGGCGCCGATGCATCTAAATCAAGTGCGACAGAGATCGGATCGTTCGCTGGAATTGGGTCAGCTTGCCCAGAGAGAGTCGCTGCATTGATTGTAGGCACAGCTACCTTCGTTGGCTCTCCGCCCTCAAAGCCAGCCGCAATAACAGTAATTCTGACTTCATCACCTAGCGCATCATCGATGGTAGTACCGAAGATGATACGGGCATCAGGATGAGCTGCGCTCTGAACCAATTCGCACGCCTCGTTAATTTCAAAGAGTCCGAGATCTGAGCCGCCTGCAACAGAGAGCAGCACTCCCATCGCTCCATCAATCGATGCTTCAAGAAGTGGGCTTGAGATTGCAAGTTCAGCAGCTCGTGCTGCACGATTTTCTCCGCGTGCAGAACCGATACCCATCAATGCAGAACCAGCATCAGTCATCACTGTCTTGACATCTGCAAAGTCAAGGTTGATGAGACCAGGTTGTGTAATGATCTCGGTAATTCCTTGAACGCCAGATAGCAATACTTGATCAGCGCTCTTAAATGCATCTACTGCTGTGATGTTGCGATCTGAGATTGCAAGCAAGCGATCATTTGGAATAACAATCAAGGTATCGACATGATCACGGAGAGCTGCAATACCTTCTTCAGCCTGGCGAGTACGAATCTTGCCTTCAAAAGAGAATGGTCGTGTCACTACACCAATTGTGAGTGCACCAAGTTCGCGCGCAATCTTTGCAACAATAGGAGCTCCACCGGTTCCGGTTCCGCCTCCTTCACCTGCGGTTACAAAGACCATATCTGCGCCACGAAGAATTTCTTCAATCTCTTCTGTGTGATCAATTGCAGCTTGGCGACCCTTCTCAGGAGCAGCGCCAGCGCCGAGACCCTTAGTAGAGGCGCGACCAATATCAAGTTTCACATCTGCATCACTCATCAAGAGATGTTGCGCATCGGTGTTGATTGCGATGAACTCAACACCCTTTAACCCAACATCAATCATGCGATTGATCGCGTTCACTCCGCCACCGCCGATGCCGACGACTTTAATTACGGCGAGATAATTCTGTGGTGGAGCCACCTGAAGCCTCCTTAAGAACTGTAAACCCTCTCTTGAGAGTTACATTTCTATTCACTTTGATGGCTGCAAGGTATGTCTTTGGCGCTATCGAATCAAAAACCAACACGAGGAAATACCTCTACCCCTCATAGAGAGTTTTCTTACTTCACTATTGGCGCATGTGGCGCAGATAAATCAACTCTGCGAATCATTGAATTCTCCGGTAGTTGCAATAGTGCCCGATACACACTGACTTTAAGTTCCATATCCTGATTCGATCCCCAAGTGATCTTTACATTTCGACCCGACTCACGATGCCAAGAGTTAATTGATGAGAGGTTAGTAGCACTCATTGAGGCGAGTGAATCTCTCAAATCTTGTGGCAGCTCTGTAAAGAGTGAGATGGCAGCCAGACCCAGCTCTGGGGTGGCGGCGCTTACTGTCGGTAGACCCTTTGGCGCCTGCCCGGGCATATCAAAGAGCGTTCCAGAGGAATCAATTGCTTTTCCTCTATAGAGACCCACCGGAGTGCGAGCAGTGATTGCAATAGCAACATTGCCCTTGAGCCAGTTGCGCGTGATTGCAATCTCCTTCACCCAAGAAATTTCGGAGAGAGACTTCTCGATAGATCGAGGTTCAATACGCGCCATTTTCTCACCGACAGTGATGCCGGACTTTGTAATCAATGCTTGAGAACTCACGCCCGCTGGAAAACCCGAGGCGCTAATAGTTTTCACGGAAAAGAATGGCGACCAAGCTAATAAGTAGGTAAGTACGGCAAATACAAGAGCTAAGAGAATCAGAAGTCGTGCACGTAACGACATCTCTTTACTCAAATCGCTTACTTAAACCATCGGCGATAATTGGCGCTAGAGAATTTACATCTCCAGCCCCCAGCGTGAGAATGACATCGCCTGGCTTGGCCATCGCTACTACTCGATCGGAAGCTTCTGCAAAGTTGGGAATGAAGTGACCATTCTGCATCTTTTGGCTGATGAGTTCAGCACTGATTCCTGGAATTGGCTTCTCACTTGCTGCATAAATCTCAAGCAGGGTGACATCATCTGCGCGATCCAACGCCGAGGCGAACTGATCAAGAAATGCTTGTGTACGTGAATATCGATGTGGCTGGAAGATGACAATCACCCGTCCGGTATCGGCATAACGTCGAGCTGCTTCGAGCGTGACTGTGATCTCAGTTGGATGATGGCCATAGTCATCAATAATTCGTACCCCATTGACGTTCGCCTTTAATTCAAAGCGTCGACCAGCACCGCGGAAAGAGTGAAGACCGGAGAGCAATCCCGCCACATTGAGGTTGAGCGCCAGACCTAAAGCGAGAGTTCCAGCTGCGTTGAGAAGATTATGTTTGCCGGGTACTTGCAGTTCTATAGTCCCGACAACGCTACCTTTCCAAATAGCCCGTCCCGCTGAACCTTGGGCAGTTAAAACTATCTGATCAATCTTGAGATCCGAGCCCTCGCTCGTTCCGTATGAGTAGGTAGAGCAATGGCGAGTCTGCTGACCTAATGTGCGCGATCCTTCATCATCATTGCAATAGATAAGAGTGCCGTCACTTGGAATAGTCTTTACAAAATCTTCGAATATTGCGACAACCTCTTCTGGGGTGGAGAAGAAGTCGACGTGGTCGTGTTCGATATTTGTAATGATTGCAGCCTTTGGATGATAGGCAACAAAAGATCCATCTGATTCATCGGCTTCAGCGATAAAGAATGGGCCCGAACCTCGATGCGCATTTGAACCTGATGCAGTGAGCGTTCCGCCGATTGCAAATGATGGATCGGTGCCGCAAGCCTGAAAAGCGACAGTTGCCATCGAAGAGGTCGTTGTCTTGCCATGTGTGCCGGCAATGGCGATATTTGTGAGGCCGTACATAAGAAGTGAGAGCGCTTTAGCGCGAGTCATAATTGGAATTGAACGTTCCAACGCCTGTGCTATTTCTGGATTAGTTGCGGTAATAGCAGTTGAATAGACAACCACATCTGCTCCATCAATATTTGCTGCCGCATGAGATCGGAATACCTGTGCGCCAAGTGCCTCTAGCGCCGAAAGCACCGAGGAGTCCTTCGAATCAGATCCGGTAACCGATATTCCATCAGCGAGAGCGATTCGAGCTAAGCCACTCATTCCGGAGCCGCCAATACCAATGAAGTGAACCTTCTTACCGTGAAGTGACTCCCCCACAAAGGTTTCTCTCGTTGGAACCGACATTTAACTACGTACCGCTCTCTCGATGATTTCAATAATCCTATCGACTGCGGCAGCCGCCGATGCGTCACCACTCTCAGATTGTTCTGCACTTTTCTTGAGAATTCGTGCGAGATTTTTCTCCAACCATTCTGCAGTGAAATCCCGTTGCTCTAGAATTTCCGCTCGCCCAGAATTGACGAGAGATTGTGCGTTAAGAGCTTGCTCGCCATTTCCGATTGGTAATGGAATGAAGAGCGAATACTTTGCGAGGGCGGCTGCCTCTGCGCAGGTAACCGCACCGCTACGGGCAATCAGGAGATCTGCAGCGAGATAGAGATCTGCCATCTGATCTATGTAATTCAGAGATTTGTATGAATCGGTTGCCTCGCCTGGCACATTGTTCTTTCCTACTCCATGGATAACAACTGCGTTGTGAGAGTTAAATACCTGCTTAGCGCTATCGATTACCGTGTTGATTGCCAAAGAACCCTGAGAGCCACCGAAGATAAAGATCAGTGGCTTTGTTGACTCTACTTGATATCGCTCTGCAACCGCTCGCTTAGCTCTTGCTCGTGCGCTGCTCCAATCATGAGCGGAGGTAGTAAGCGCGCTCAAGACATCTTCACGAAGTGGCAATCCAGTGTGCTCTGCTCTTGCGAGTGAGCCACTAGTGACGGGATAGCTAATTGCTAAGAATGGTGTGAGATATGCGCCAACTTTATTTGCCCATCCAGGGCGTGCATTCTGCTCGTGGATAACGAAGGGGGTTCGAGTGATCGCTGCAGCACAATATAGAGGCGCTGATACATACCCGCCGAAGCCAATAGCGCAGTCGACCTCCTTCAATAACTTTGCCGTCTTCACTATTGATCTCACCAGCTGAAAGGGAACTTTGAGAAGAGAAGGCGAGAGCTTCCTTGAGATACTTACCTTAGGAATCAGGTGGAGCGGATATCCCGCTGCTGGGACTATCGAGTTCTCTAAGCCTGCGGGTGTTCCAATAAATATCAATTCATCTTCAGGGTGACGTTCTCTCCAGCCCCTTGCAACGGCGAGAGCTGGCTCGATATGGCCAGCCGTTCCGCCAACAGCAAAGAGAATCTTCATGCGAAATCTTCTCCTTACTTGTGGGCAAATCGTCGGACGAGTTCCTTCGAGACATCCTTATCTCGCAGCGCAACTCCTGCAACAAAGCCTAAGGCGCAAATAGTCGTAAGTAGCGCAGATCCACCATAAGAGACCAATGGCAACGTCACTCCAACGACTGGGAGAACACTGATTGCGGTTCCAATATTGAGAATCGCCTGAATTCCGATCCAGATAGCAATTCCAGCACAGACATATCGAGAGAAAGGGTCCTTTGCCCGGAGCGCGATTCTAAAGATTGAGTAGACCAGAGTTCCTATCAAAATAAGTACTCCTAGAGTTCCAAGGAGTCCAAGTTCTTCGCCGATAACCGAGTAGATAAAGTCTGTGTGCGCCTCAGCGAGGTTTCCCCACTTCTGTCGACTTCCGCCAAGTCCCACTCCAAAGACACCGCCGGTAGCAAGTCCTAACAAACTATGAGCGGGCTGCCAGCCAAAGTTCTTGTACTCCTCCGGAGCAAAAGGGTTGAGGAAGACGAGGAATCGAGCGCGTCGATAATCACTGGTGACAATACTGGCGGCAAGTGCGAGAAATCCGAGCGCAGTAACCCACCCTAATTTTCTCAGCTCAACACCTGAGATAAAGAAGAGTCCGGCAGCGATTGCTGCAATCACCGATGATGTGCCGAGGTCGCCTCCACGCATAATTGCAAGAATGACGAGGAGAAATCCAGGACCAATTAAGGCAATTACATTGAAGTTGACTTTATTCACACTCTCTTTTCGAGCAAGTAAATATCCTGCCCAGAGAATCAGAAGGAATTTCGTAAATTCACCAGGTTGAATATCGATAACTTTGAGATCAATCCAATTTCGATTTCCGTTCACTTCTTTTCCAACGCCAGGAATCATGACGATTCCCACCAAGACCAAGGCGATGATTAAGCTAAATCGTGCCAATAGCTGCCATTGAGAAATCGAAAGTCGTGCCAAGACAATTGCAAATGGGATTCCAACAACGAGGAAGATGAACTGTCGGAGTGCGACAGCGAAAGCATAACCTTTGGTATCAATCGCTTGGATAGATGATGCCGAGAAGACCATTATCAGCCCAAGAACTACGAGAATCGAGGTGCTCACCATCATCATATAGAAATGATTAACCGGCTTATTGAGGAAGCGAGTTCTCTGCGCTGATTTACTTGTCATGTGCCACAACATCCTTTACTGATTGAGCAAACCTATTGCCTCGATCGCTATATGAAATGAATTGATCCATGGAGGCGCAAGCAGGTGCCAAAAGAACAACGTCACCTTCTTCAGATATCTCAGCGGCTTTAGCGACCACGAGATTCATCAAAGAATTCTCTTCTCCCCCTCGTTGATATCCAACTGGTGGGTCGATGAGGTAAACCGGCAAATCTGGCGCAAATTTTCTTAAAGCATCCGCGATGAGGTGACGGTCCTCCCCAATCAAAATCGCACTCTTCAATCGCGACCACGTCCGCTCAATGAGTGGCTCCATGGCAGCGCCTTTTGCTAAGCCACCTGCAATCCAAATCACCGAAAAGTTAGCCATGATTGAAGCTGCCGCAGCATGTGGATTTGTGGCTTTGGAATCATTGATCCACTTCACGCCATCTATTACTGCAACTTCCTCAATGCGATGGCGCCCAGGCTTAAAACTCTTCAGAGCTGCGCGAATATCTTCATGAGTTATTCCTACGGTCGCTGCTAAACCAGAGGCGGCCAGCGCATTGGAGATGTGGTGTGGGACAGTTGGTACAACTTCCACAAGCTCGGCAATCATTCCGGCTTCCTGCGGATCTGGAACAAAGGCGCGATCGACTAAGAGCTCCTCAACTATTCCAAGTTCACCTGGCCCAGGGGTATCGAGTGAGTAGAAAACCTTACGACCCAACCAATGAGTCGTGCGGCCAACAACTTCACCATCATCACCATTTAATATTGCAGTCGTTGACTTATCCAAAATGGAGATTTTTGCCGCTGCATACGCGTCAAAAGTTCCATGCCAATCGACATGGTCATCTGCGATATTGAGGATGGCAGTTGAGATGAATTGAGCATCCTTGAGCCAATGGAGTTGAAAGGAGGAGAGTTCCAAAATCAAATAATCATACTTCTCGCTACTGGTGACGCTCTCAACCACTGTTGTGCCTACATTCCCGCATGCCTTGGCATGTAATCCTGCAGTTGCAAAGATGTGAGCCACCATCTCAACGGTTGTTGTCTTTCCATTTGTTCCAGTCAGTGCCAACCATTTTTGTTGAGGAAGAATTTCTTGCTTGAGATGCCAAGCGAGATCAATTTCATTGAGAATCTCTTTCCCCTCTTGGCGAGCAAGGAGGACGATTGGATTGCTCTCTTTCCAACCGGGAGAGACTAAGAGCGCATCGAAATCATCTTTGGAAATATCTTCAGGTCGTCTGACTACAAAGCCATCTAACTCGCGTACATTCTCGTCAACAAAAGTGACAACTGCACCACGTTCAATGAGAACTTTCGCTACAGCTTGACCAGTAACGCCCGCGCCGGCAACAACAATTCGCTTTTCAGCGAGATTGCTATACCTGTTCCTTGTAGTCATCGTGAGAGCTAGCGTTAACTAGCTACCCATTCTGTGTAAAAGAGGCCAAGGCCTAAAGCCACACATAGCCCGGCAATAATCCAGAAACGAAGAACTACCGTCACCTGTCCCCAACCCATCAATTCAAAGTGGTGATGAAGAGGTGCCATCTTGAAGAGTCGCTTGCCTCCGGTGAGTTTGAAGTAGATCACTTGAAGCGCCACTGAGAGAGTAATAATTACGAAGAGTCCGCCCAGCGGAATCAATAGAAGCTGAATACGTAGCGATGCGGCGATTCCAGCGAGTGCCGCTCCTAGAGCAAGTGAACCTGTATCACCCATGAAGATCTTTGCTGGAGAGGCATTCCACCAGAGGAATCCTGTGCAAGATCCCGCAAAGGCGGCCGATAACACGGCCAGATCGAGCGGGTCACGTACTTCGTAGCAATTAATTGATGCTGTCGCGACTGCGCAGCTCTGACCAAATTCCCAGACACCAATTAAGACAAAGGAGATAAAGGTCATCACAGCTGCACCCGTGGCTAATCCATCGAGGCCATCGGTCAAGTTAACGCCGTTGCTGGTCGCAGTCACCATGAAGGCAATCCAGATGACCACGGCGACGGTTCCGAGGGTAATCGATGTATCTCGAACAGTGGATAGCTGCAAACTTATCGGGGTGAAACCATCTTTATCAGCGAATTGAAGTCCAAGATAACCGAAGATTGATGCTGCTACTACCTGACCGAAAATTTTCTGCTTTCCGCTGATGCCTCCAGAGTTTTGGCGGGAAATTTTCACGTAGTCGTCGATAAATCCAACAATTCCAATTGCAACGACGAGACCTATGACCAAGAGCGCTGATGTGCTCATCGTGTTTCCGGAGATGAGGTGAGCAATCAGGTATGCAGCAATCACCGAGAAGATGATGATGATTCCGCCCATTGTAGGTGTGCCGCGCTTTGTGTGATGTGACGATGGCCCATCATCGCGAATAAATTGTCCAAAGCCTTTGCGCATCAAGAATTTGATGAGAACAGGCGTTCCGAAGAGGGAGAAGAAGAGGGCGAGACCGCCAGCAATTAAAATCTCTTTCATCTACAAACCTTCCTCTTCCACTGCAATTTTCTTACTCCAAAACTTCTCAACTTCTTGCGCTACCTCTTCCAACTTTTCCGAACGCGATCCTTTGCAAAGAACTACATCGCCCCGGTTGAGATGAGAAAAGAGTTCATAGGCCTCTTCCTTTGCGCTGCAGCGATGCACAGCAGTCTGAGATGTTGCAGGCACCCCATCTGCATAATCGGGCGCATCAACTGTCACCAGGTGATCAATTCTCAACTCTGAGCAAAGGGTGCCAATCTCTCGATGTGCCTGGACCGTAGACTCGCCGAGTTCTCGCATATTTCCCAAGAAGGCCCACGACTCTCCCCCACGCTCTTGTGAGAGATGAGCGAGAGTAGATAGCGCTGCCGCCATTGAATCGGGACTAGCGTTATACGCATCATTGATTAAGGTGAGGTCGGCAAGTTCAATCACCTGCATTCGCATCGCTGCCTGCATCTCTGCCGTCGAGAGCGCAGTCGCAATCTGATCTGTGGTCATTCCAAGAGCATGAGCCACAGCAGCTGCTGCCAGGGCGTTAGGAACTTGGTGGAGACCAAGTTGGCGCAGACCAACAGTGCTTCGCCCCTCTGGTGTCACCAAGTCAAAATGAGCTCGCCCTTCACGGAGTTCGATATCTGCGGCACGGATATCTGATCCAACTTCTTCGCCAAAGGTGAGAATCGCACCTTGATGAAGTGCGCTCATCTTCTTTGTGTATGGGTCATATTGACCGAGAATCGCAGTCGATGAAGGAGATAGCGATGAAATCATCTCCGATTTAGCGATTGCAATCCGTTCAAGCGATCCAAATTCACCGATATGCGCTGCGGCTACTCGGAGGACCACGCCAATGTTCTGACCCGCAATCTCAGAAAGCGCTGCAATGTCGCCCATGTGTCTGGCACCCATTTCGACAATACAGAACTCGGTCTGCTCATCACAACGCAGGAGAGTAAGCGGAACTCCTAGTTCATTGTTGTTATTACCTTTTGTCGCAATCGTCTTTCCATATGTGCTGAGAGCCGAGAATAAAAGTTCTTTTGTTGTTGTCTTTCCTTGTGAACCCGTAATTCCGATCACTTTAAGTGTGGTCAGTTGATCTCGAACATAACGCGCAAGCGTAGCCATAGCCTTCACAACATCGTCAACGACGATGCATCTTTGATTGATTTGGTGAGATGTGATGGCGAGAACTGCGCCGTGCTCAAAAGCATCTGCAGCGAAATCATGACCATCGACTCGCTTGCCCTTGATGGCAATAAAAATTGAGCCTGGAAGACATTCACTTGACGATAAAAATGCTGGAGCGCTCACAACGTGATCGTCCCCGTGAAGTACTCCACCAATAATTGATGCAATCTGTGAAGATTGTAAAGAAATCATGGCTTGCCCTCGATTGCCTCTGCCAGTTGGAGTCGATCATCAAAAGGCAGGATAGCTCCCGAAATCTCTTGACCTACTTCATGGCCCTTACCTAGAACTAAGACAGTATCGCCAGATTGAGCTTGGTTAACGGCATATTTAATGGCGGCTGCTCGATCTTCAATCACGATAGATGGAACTTCAACCTTTAATCCATTAACCATCTCTTTGAGAATCTCAGAGGGTTCTTCGCTCCGTGGGTTATCACTGGTAAAGACTGCGATATCACTTCCATCGCAGAGCGCAGCCCCCATTAAAGAACGCTTGGTTGAATCGCGGTCGCCTCCGCAACCAAGGACTGCAATCACCCGCCCAGGCGTGAATTCACGGGCAGCAGCGAGAACGTTGATGACTGCATCAGGTGAGTGTGCATAATCAACAAGAGCTGCAAAACTCTGGCCAAGCAGAACTGGCTCTAAACGCCCAGGAGCTCCACGGAGTTGAGGCGCTATCGAGGCAATCTCAAGCGGATCAATTTCGCACTCATAAGCGATTGCAATCGCGAGTAAGAGATTATCTAGATTGTAATCACCGAAGAGCGAGGTCTGAGATTCAATCAGAATCCCATCACGTCCCCTGATAGTGAACTCGACTCCTGTCGCTGTTTTGATTACCTGTGTGAAATGCCATGTTGCTTTTGGATTAAAGCGGGAGACAGAGATGGAGTTTATCTCTGCCTCATTAAACAAACGCTGGCCGTATTCATCATCAATATTGATAAATGCGGTATCGCCATACTCATGAGTGAAGAGTCTCCGTTTTGCCTGGAAGTAACTCTCCATATCACCATGAAAATCTAGATGGTCCTGAGAAAGATTGGTGAAGCCGACGATAGAAAAATGAGAACCTACCATTCGCTTCAACTCCAATGAATGGCTAGAAACTTCCATCACCAAATGCCGCACATGACGCTCCCGCATCGTTGCAGCTAGCGCTTGGAGTTCGGATGCCTCTGGAGTTGTTCGTACGCTCTTTATTGATTCAGCGCCGATTCGAGTCTCTACAGTTCCAATCAACCCACTTTCGCGCCCTACTGCTGAAAAGATTTGATAGAGCAAGGTGCTGACAGTGGTCTTTCCATTTGTGCCTGTGATGCCGATACTTGAGAGATCTCTAATTGGATCACGATAGAAAGATGATGAAAGTGCTGCTCCAGCTTCACGGACATTTCTCACCACAAGTGTGGGCAGATCATGTGAATCTTTCGCCCCAACTTCATCGGTTAAGATTGCGACAGCACCAGCAGCTTTTGCTTGAGCGATGAATTGCGCTCCATGCACCTTCGCTCCTGGAAAAGCGAGGAAAAGGTCCCCGGGCAGAACCTCAGAGTCTTTATGTGTTAATCCGGTAAAGACTACATCGTGAAAATTCTTCTTCTCTGCTCCGAGCAATTTTGCCGCATTCTCAAGCGAGTACGAGAAGTTGGTATATGGGCGAAGCATTAGTTTCTCGCACTTGCTTGCGTTGTTTGATACTTCTCAAGTTCTCTCTCTGTAAGAGCGACGGGAAGAATCTTCGTGCCAGTTGGAGCTACATGCTTTGATTGAAGCACGAAGGTCATTACCTTTTTAAAGACTGGACCGCAGAGCACGCCTCCGTAGTGGCCATTACGTGGTCGCTGCAACGTCACGTTAATAACATATCGAGGGCTATCGGCAGGAGCGAAACCGATAAATGAAGCTGTGTAGCCACTGTATTTTCCAGTTACTGGATCTACGCGTTGTGCTGTACCCGTCTTTCCTGCGACGCGATAGCCAGGAATGGCAGCACTTGGTGCTGTTCCGTTTCCAGAGACAACACTCTCCATCATAATTCTCAGTTTAGCAGCGGCATCTTCACTGATGACGCGAACTTCTTCTCGATTTCCCGCTGGCGTAAAGTGACCTGATGAATCACTAGTACCAGCGATTACGGTTGGTGAAACACGTAGACCGCCGTTAGCGATTGTTGCAAAGACACTTGTAGCCTGCATTGCAGTCACTGAATAACCCTGACCAAATGCAACTGTCGGAGCAGTCGTGCCTGACCAATTCTTTACTGGGTGAAGGATTCCGGCAGATTCACCAGGTAAGCCAGATCCTGTCTTTGAACCAATTCCAAACTTGGTGAGGTACTCATAGAGACGTTCGCTTCCAAGAGTCTCTCCAACGATGATGGAGCCGGTGTTAGATGATTGAGCAAGAATTCCAGTTGTTGTGAGCTTCAGTGTTGGGTGGCGATCATGGTCATGGAAAGTTTTACCTGCGCGATGGAGTCCGTATGGCACTGAGAAGACAGTTGTTGGGGTGATTGTCTTCTCTTCTAGCGCCGCCGCCATAGTCATTACCTTGCCGGTTGAACCTGGCTCGTACACATCTTGGACTGAAGGGTTGCGCATCAAATCGAGAGAGACGTTCTTTGTATTGTTGGGATCAAAGGTGGGTGCGGTTGCATGAGCGATAATCGCACCAGTACGAGGATCCATCACAATGACTGTGCCATTGATTGCGCCTGTGCTCTTTACTGCATCTGCAATAGCCTTTGATGCAATCCATTGCACATCGCGATCGATTGTGAGACGAACAGTTGTTCCCGCCTTTGGCGCCACAATTTCACTCTGAGAGCCAGGAATCTCGGCACCGTTTGCGCGCGCATATGAATAGCGCCCTGGTGTGCCTGCGATGATTGAATTCATCTTTGATTCAAGTCCAGTTGCGCCCACGCCATCGGCGCGAACAAATCCAACCAATGATGAGATCATGCTTCCTGACGGATATTCACGGATATATGAACGTTCTGGGAAGAAGCCAATAATGCGCTCTCCCAAATCTTTACTCTCCAGCGATGAGTTGTAGTTCTCCATCGCTTTTGTGAGCTTATCCCAAAGTGCAGAGCGACCATTTCTAAGCACCATTGAGTATTTGCGCGTACCAGTAATACTCGCCTGAACATCTTCAACTGGAAGTCCTAAAATCGGAGCGACGAATGCAGCGGTCTTTGCGGGATTACTAATCTGTGTTTGATCCACCACGATGCTGATTGCAGAGACGCTTCGGGCAAAGGCAACGCCATTGACATCAGTGATATCACCACGTGGAGCCTGGATGGTGCGGGTTGTCTCCATCTCATCGAGCGCGCGAATCTTGTAATTGGCTGCTTCAATGATTTGGACGCGGAAGAGCTGAAGGCTCAAGAGCGATAAAACGACGATAAATGCGAAGGCTAAAACCTTAATTCGTGATTGCGAAAGCGTCAGATCACCCACGGGTCACCGCCTCATCTTTGGCGAGATTAAGAAAGATTGGTGTCTCCGAAGGCTTCATTCCGAGTGCAGCCGCTGCACGGGCTAGTGACTCCGGTGACGAGTAAGAATCAATCTTTCGCGTCACCGCATCGCGTTGATCTGCAACCATCTTTGCTTCAATCTTTAGATTCGAAAGGGTGAATGCATCTTGAGCTAGCAAAGTGTTGATTCCTAAGAGAGCCAAGAAACCGAGTGCGCCCACGGTAGAGACAAATCCAGCGAAGTATTTTCTGCTGGCATTTTGAGCTACTGAAACTTGTGGAAAAGTTGCGTGAATAACCTTTGCAGTACGTTCAACCACCTGGCGCTTAATGCCAGATGTCAAAGTATCCGATACGTATTTACGAGCAATCGCTGTAGCCATTATGCAGCCACTCTCTCTATCGCACGGAGTCGAACGGATGCAGCTCGAGAATTTTCTGCAATCTCTGCCTCACTTGGCTTTTCGCTTGAGTTGAAGACGAGTTTGAATTTCGCTGCATACTCTGGAAGTTCAATTGGAAGTGCTCGAGGGCTCTTCGATGTTGAAGCTTCTGCAAACTCTTCTTTAACGATGCGATCTTCGAGCGATTGAAAAGACATCACTACTACGCGTCCTCCAATAACAATGCGATCGAGGGCTTGAGGAATTGCACGTTCAATAGCTCCTAATTCATCATTGACTGCGATTCGAAGAGCTTGGAATGTTCGCTTTGAAGGGTTACCACCTGTGCGACGAGTAGCCGCTGGGATGCTCTCCTTAACAAGATTTGCTAGTTCAGTCGTGGAGTTGAGTGGAGCGATAGCGCGCGCTTTAACAATATTTTCGACAATTCGGGTTGCGAACTTCTCTTCGCCGTAGACTCTCAGAATTCGAACTAGCTCACCTGGCTGGTATGTATTTACAATTTCAAACGCGGTAATGCCCCGGCTCTGATCCATACGCATATCAAGCGGTGCTTCATGAGAGTAAGAGAAACCTCGTGCGCCTTCATCAAGCTGCATCGATGAAACACCGAGGTCAAAGAGGATTCCGTTAACAGAGGTAAATCCAAACTCGTCGATGACATCTGAGATGCGATCAAAGACTGAGTGTGCTGATTTGAAGCGCGCTCCAAATACTGCAAGGCGCT
>JACCDL010962387.1_pt1 | contig 24957 bp, 18 predicted proteins | sample 7441931 | NCBI WGS metagenome assembly JACCDL01 (sample SAMN15323437, study PRJNA562643) | freshwater metagenome | isolation source: river surface water | place: USA:Blue River Watershed | collected 2017-08-16 | reverse complement strand
ATCTATGCCGTCCAGATTCCACTTGCCCCGGTCAATGCGATTTGCCCACGGGGCCATGACGATTCCGTCAGCGTATGGGTTTAGGTCGTGACCAGTGGTTGGCGTGATTATTTCAGTGCCAGAAACCGAGAGATTCTTTAGCGCCGCACCAACATTTGAGACGATTGCTGTGACTTTGGATTTATCGGTGACTAGTGAAAGTTCAATAAATTTAGGCGCCGACATTTAGTTCAGATCAGGCTAGGTATGCGTTTGCGTATTTTTTGTATTGGGCTAGCGCAGGGCCTTGGCCAGTGGTTGGAATTTGTGCCAGGGTTTCAATTTTCCAATCGGGCGCTGAGCCAAGCAGAATTGAAGCTGCCTGTCGCGCTGCTCCGTTGGCAACGTATTCACCCGGGGCAGGAACCGTGATGGGCGCGCCAAATACCTCTGCAGCAATTTGTTGCACGGCCGGGTTGGCGGCCGCGCCACCAACCAAAATCACACGCTCAGTCTTTACGCCTGCCGCCGCAAGAGCCTCCAGGCCTGCGGCCAGACCGCAGAGCATGCCTTCGATTGCGGCTCGCGCAATGTTGGCTCTGGTGTTGTTCTTTAGGGTAAGGCCATGCAAGCCCGCTTTTGCATCTGGCAGGTTTGGTGTGCGCTCGCCCTCAAAGTAGGGAACCAGCACAACCCCATCGGCTCCAGGTTCTGCCTGCAGGGCAAGTGCGCCAAGTTCGTTGTGGTCCACGCCAAGCATGCTGCACATGCTGTCTAGCACTCGAGCCGCATTGAGGGTGCAGACTAGCGGTAAGAAATCGCTTGAGACGCTGGCGAAACCAGCGATGGTTCCGGTGCTGTCATTGGTTGCGGTTTTAGAAACTGCAAACACGGTTCCGCTGGTGCCAAGTGAGACAACTACATCGCCGGCTTTGGCCAGTACTCCAAAGGCTGCGGCAGCGTTATCGCCGGCACCGGCGCCGATTGCCAGTGCACCTTTGGTGTGGGCTGCTTTATTTGGCTCAATAATTTTTGGCAGAACTGGCAAATGACCTAGTACGAATTCAAGAACCTCGTTCACGTATTCGCCAGTCTTTGGATTGAAGTATCCGGTGCCGCTGGCATCGGAGGCATCGGTGGTAAGAGCTGACAGATCAGGCCCCAGCGCGCTTTCGCCAAGCGGCCCGTAGCCCGCTAGTCGCCAGGTAAGCCAATCGTGCGGCAAACATACTGCGGCAACTTTGGCTGCGTTTTCTGGTTCGTTTTGCTTTAGCCACAGCAACTTGGTTGCGGTAAACGAGGCAACCGGTAGAGAACCGGTGAGATCGGCAATGCCCTGCGCACCAAACTTTGCGACGATCTCGTTTGCCTGACCGGCACTTCTGGTGTCATTCCAAAGCAGGGCATCACGAATGACTTTGCCATCGGTGTCTAGGACAACCATGCCGTGCTGCTGGCCACCGATGGAAATTGCAGAAACGTCATCGATGCCGCCGGCTTGCTTGATTGCTTCATTCAGAGCATTCCACCACGCCTGCGGGTTTACCTCTGTGCCGTTTGGGTGACTTGCTCTGCCCTCGCGCACAAGCGCGCCGGACTCTAGATCGCGAATGACAATCTTGCAGCTTTGGGTAGATGAATCAATACCGGCAACTAAAGGCACTTTGCAGCTTTCTGTTTAGCGAGCGCCCATTAGGTGCTCGAGAGCCAACTGGTTCAAGCGTACAAAGTTGAAGCCCTTGGCGTTGAAGTAAGAATCGGCGTCGAATTCTTCGTAGGCACTGCGGTCTGCCAAAAGATCACTGTAGGTTTCACCTGGGTTCAAGGTTGCCTTGTGAATCTCGTGCACGCGCGAGGCCTTTAGCGCCTCCTGAACTTCTGGGTCTGCGTTGAATGCCTTGGCACGTTCCTTTAGTAATAGATAGGTTGCCATGTTGGCCTTTGCAGATTCCCAAACGCCGTTCATGTCCTCTGTGCGGCTTGGCTTGTAGTCAAAGTGGCGCGGGCCGTCATAGGCACGTCCGCCGTTTGGCCCACCGAACTCCAGCAAACCAACCAGGCTAAATGCGTTGAAGATATCACCGTGACCAAACACAAGGTCCTGGTCAAACTTCACTCCGCGCTGACCGTTAAGGTCAATGTGGAAGAGCTTGCCGTGCTCAATTGCCTGCGCAATACCCGATGTGAAGTTCAGGCCAGCCATCTGCTCGTGACCGGTTTCTGGGTTTAGGCCAACTAGTTCCGGGTGTTCCAAAGTGTCAATAAAGGCCATGGCGTGACCAAGAGTTGGCAGCAGAATGTCACCGCGTGGCTCGTTTGGCTTTGGCTCAATGGCAAAGCGAATGTCGTAGCCCTGGTCAATAACGTACTGGCAAAGCAGGTTTACACCCTCGCGGTAGCGCTCCATGGCACCGCCAACATCTTTGGCGTGGTCATACTCGGCACCTTCGCGGCCGCCCCACATAACAAATGTCTTGGCACCCATCTCAGCTGCCAGATCTAGGTTGCGCAGAGTCTTGCGAAGAGCAAATCTGCGAACCTCACGATCGTTGCTGGTGAATGCGCCGTCCTTAAAGACTGGGTGGCTGAATAGGTTGGTGGTGATCATTGGCACAATGACGCCAGTTTCTTCAAGCGCCTTCTTGGTGCGGTCAATCTCGTGACGGCGTTCGGCGTCGGTGCTACCAAATGCAAATAGGTCGTCGTCGTGGAAGGTGAGGCCGTAGGCACCAATCTCAGAAAGCTTGTGAATGGCATCAACGACATCAAGTGGGGCACGAGTTGGGCCACCAAACTGATCCTGCGCGGCCCAGCCGATAGTCCAGAGACCAAAAGAGAACTTGTCTTCGCGTGTTGGGTTGGGCGCCATGTGTCTAATCCTTCGTCATTGAACGGTTTTGTTGCCTGTGACAACATAGTATTCTTCGAACTGCTCTGGGCAAAATTTTGGGCGCCGTTTATTGCTCACAATTTCGTAACCTCGCAAAGATTAGTGAATGTAGATTTGTAAACATGCTGAACCTAGACAATCAGGCATCTAAGACGCTGGGGCAAAACCGCGATGACGTGCGCCAGCACAACCTGTCTGCTTTGTTGAAGATGATTCACCAGTCCCAGACTGTGTCACGCGCTCAGCTAACCACCAGCTCTGGCCTTAACCGCTCAACAATTTCTGACCTAGTTTCTGAGCTTGAGGGGCTGGGTTTGGTCTATGAGACTGAGGCCTCAGCAAACGGAGTTGGGCGACCAAGCCTGCAGGTTTCCGCGAGCGACCAGGTGGTGGCCTTTTCAGTCAACACCGATGTCGATGCCGTGACTGTGGCCACGGTGACATTCTCTGGAACGGTAATTGCAAAAAAGCGTGTCGTGACCACCAACCTCACTAAGCCAGAGAAGGCTGTATCAATTGCGGCAGAACTGATCGCAGACTTTCGTAAAGATCTCAAGCCCGGCACGCGCATAGTGGGAATCGGTGTTGCAATTCCCGGTCAAGTCAGAGTCGCCGATGGCGTAATTCGTTTGGCCCCGCACCTGGGTTGGGTTGAGTTTCCGTTTGGCCCAATGCTGAGACAAATTACGGGTCTTCCGGTTTATGTTGACAACGATGCCTCACTCGGCTGTGTTGCCGAGCGTATCTACGGAAATGCAAAAGGTTTCTCTGATGTGGTCTATCTATTCGCCGGTTCCGGAGGAATTGGTGGCGGCGTGGTTGTTGACGGCATTCAGTTGCGCGGCGCGGCAGGTTATGCGGGTGAGTTGGGCCACGTGCGAATATCAACCAGCAACGCCAAAGATTATTCAGGTCTTGAAGGAACGCTGGAGGCACTTGTGCGTCGCGATGATTTGCTTGAAGTCTTCAAACTTTACGCGGCCACCGATGATGAGCTGCTTTTGGAAATGAGCAGAACCAAAGCGGCTAAGGCCAAGAAGTTAATTGAAACTCAAATTGATGGCTTGGCAGCGGCGCTTGGAAATTTTGTAAACATATTCAACCCAGAGGTAATCGTGCTGGATGGATTCCTGGGTGGACTTTTTGAGTTTGACTCTGAACGTTTGATTAGTGGCATCAAGGCCAATTCACTTGCGGCCGCCAACGAGCGCGTGGTTTTGCGCACCGGTGGCTTAGGTTCTGATTTGCTGATGATTGGTGCGGCCCTGCTGCCGTTCAGTGAGTTGACCGCCAGCCCATCTGGCACGCAACTGTACCCGGCTAAAGCCAAGGCAGCGAAGCCGTAAATGACCGCCGGCTTTGACGTTGCCGTAATTGGCTCCGGCTTTGGTGGCTCTGTTGCTGCGCTGCGACTGACAGAGAAGGGCTACCGAGTACTGGTGATTGAAGCGGGCGCTCGTTTTGAAGATCACCAGTTTGCCAAAAACTCTTTTGATCTCAAGCGCTTTTTGTTTTTTCCAAAACTTGGCATGCTGGGCATCCAGCGAATTGACTTTCTAAAAAATGTCTTGGTGATGTCAGGTGCCGGGGTAGGTGGCGGTTCGCTGGTTTATGCCAACACTCTTTACCGGCCACCGGCTGATTTTTTCAATACCGGTTCGTGGGCGCAGATTGCCGACTGGCAGTCACTGCTGAATCCCTATTACGACATCGCCGAGCGAATGCTTGGTGTGCAGGTGAATCCATTTTTCAGCCCAGCTGACTTGGTGCTCAAAAAAGTAGCCAAAGATCGCGGCGTTGAAAACACTTTCCAAATGGCACCGCTTGGTATCTACTTTGGTGAAGCGGGTAAAGAGGTGCGTGACCCATACTTTGACGGTAATGGTCCGCGCAGAACCGGGTGCATCAATTGCGGTGAGTGCATGACAGGTTGTCGGCACGGGGCTAAAAATACCCTGGTCAAAAATTATCTTTACCTTGCTGAGAACGCCGGCGCCGAAGTTTGGGATCTGACCACCGTCTCGCACATTCAAAAACTCACCGATGGCGGCTTTGAACTAAAACTTAGGCGAACATCACTTGCCGGAAAATCTAGGCCACAAAGCATTCACGTGCCACAGGTCATTGTGGCCGCCGGAGCCCTCGGCAGCGCCAAACTCTTGCAGAAGTCCCGCGACCGCGGCGGCTTACCGGGCATCAGCAAAAAGCTGGGCGAACTCAGTCGCACAAATTCTGAAAGCCTGCTGGGTGTGGTGGCAAAAAAGAATGACCATGATTTCACTGCGGGCTCGGCAATCACGTCATCGGTGTTTCCTGATGCTCACACCCACATTGAGCCAGTTCGCTACGGCAAGGGCAGTGGTTTCATGGGGTTGTTGCAATCGGTGCTGGCCTCAGGCGGCAACGGTGAATCACCAAACTTTGGTCGACTAGTGAAAGCAACGTTTAAGAATGTTTTGCGGTTGCCAAACTTTTACAACCTGCGCACCTGGCCGGAACGAACTTTGATTTTGTTGGTTATGCAGTCGCGCGATAATTCGCTGACCACTTATTTGAAGCGCAGTAAATTTTTCACAAAAAAGTTAACCTCTCGGCAGGGTTATGGCGAGGTCAATCCAAGTTGGGTTCCCGTGGGTCACGAATTTGCCCGTGACATCGCCGCCGAAATCAACGGAACTCCCGGGGCTGTTGTTGGCGAGCCATTCGGCATTCCACTAACCGCACACTTCTTGGGCGGGGCGGTTATCGGTGCTGATGAAAATAGCGGGGTGGTAGACCCTTACCTCAGAGTATTTGGCGTGCCGGGGCTTCACATTTGGGATGGGTCAACACTGTCGGCTAATCCGGGAGTGAACCCGTCGCTGAGTATTGCTGCGCAAGCGGAATGGGCCGCAGCACACTGGCCAAACCGGGGTGAGGCCGATGCCCGCACCCCACTTGGTTTCAAGTTTGGTTTTGTTCGACCAACCCAGGCTAGGTGGCCGGTGTTAAAGCGCGCGCCTCGCGTGCACGGTTCTCGATTCCAAGACCCCAGTAGCACGCAGCCACAATAATCGCGCCGCCCAGCCAACCAATAGCGTTCATTAGCTCGCCGCCAATAACCACTGCAATCACCACTGCCCAGATTGGCTCGGTGCCCTGAAGCAGAGCAACTCTGGAAGCGCTAGTTTTTCTGATCGCCCAAAGCATCACTATGAATCCGTAGACGGTGCTAAACAACACCAGCGTGCCCATCAGCATCCACTCGCGAGCGCCATAGGTCACGGCCGCATCAACGGTTCCGATTGGGTCAAGCACTAAGAAAAACAGACCAGCAAAAATCAACTGCAGAATAGTGACGTTGGTGGTGTCAACCGGCTTACCCTTGGTGAATTTGCCGTGGGTGAAGTAGCTCTGTGAAACCGTGTGCACCGCGCGCAAAGCCGCAGCCACAATCATTAGCAGGTCACCAAGATTTGGCTCTGTGAAACCATTGCCGCTGATCAAAATCGCCACCCCGATAATCGCGCCGATGGCCGAAACGTAAAACATTCGCGGCATCCAGAATTTAGAAACCAGACCTTCGATTATGGGTGTGAAAAGAATCGACAGCGAAATAATCAAGCCAGAGTTAGTTGCCGAGGTCAGATAGATTCCGGTGGTCTCAACAGTCATAACTGTGGCCAGAGTTACCGCGATGCCGAGTGAAGAAATCACATCCATCTTGGTGAACTTGACCGGTTTGAATGCTCTAATCAGATACAGGATTACCCCGGCGAGTACGAAACGTATTGCCATCATGCCCCAGAGGCTGGCGAAGTGAGTTAGCTCTCGAGAGGCAAGGTAGCTGCCGCCCCAAACCAAGGCGGCGCCAAGAATCGCTATATCTACAGAACTCAGTCCACGTTTTGGCTGGTTCAATTATTTACATCCCGTTTGAGTTCAATTCGACCCAGTCTTATTCGACCCTGTGCCACTGCGGCACCAAACAAAATGACAGCCGCACCAATCGGCTCGTTCCAGGTGATTTGTTCACCCAGCAGCAGCACACCAAGAATTACGCCGACGATTGGAGACATGTAGGTCACCGCTGAGCCGATTGCACTGCCAACCTGTGCGAGCAATCGGTAATACATCACGTAGGCCAAGCCGGTTCCTAAAATGCCAAGTGCCAACATTGAAGCCACCGAGCTGAAACCCAACGGTCCAACAAAAAGAGCACCGGTTAGGTAGAAGGGCAACAGGGTGATGGCCGAGGTTAGTACCTGACCAAAAACTGCCGCCTCTGGTTTTAGGTTCAGTGGCTCCACATACTTGCGAAGAAACGGGCTGCCAATTCCGTAGCAGGTCACCGCAAGAATCAGTGCGCCGATAGCCAGCGGTTCGTTCTCGCCGAAGCCGTTCCAGATTCCAAGAACTACAAAAACTCCCAGCAAGCCAACCGCTAGGCCAACCAAAACCTCCGGCTGGGGCTTCTCTGCTCTAAACGCAATCAGAATTGCGATGACCGTAAAAATAGGAGTTGAGGCGTTGAGAATCGCCGCGAGTGCACTGGTCACGTGTTGCTGGGCGTAGCCAAAAAGCACGGCCGGCATGGCCGACATAAACAGTCCGGCTATCCAGAGCTTTACCCAGGCAGACCAGCCCCTAACTAGTTTGATGCGCAGCACCAGCAAAACCAGCAGCAGAGTCAGGGCACCGATAGCAGATCGCCAAAAGGCGATTCCGGTTGGGGTCAAGGCATCAAGCCCAAACGAGATAAATAGAAAAGACGACCCCCAGATCGTTCCCAAAAGAAGGAACTTGTAGATCCAGGAGGTCGTCTTTGCTTGGCTCATTATTCGAGCCTACATCTTGATTTAGTGGGTAGAAGGAGCCTGTTCAACCTCTGATCGGTCGCCCGACCAAAGGGTGTGGAAGGTGCCTTCCATGTCTACGCGCTTGTAGGTGTGGGCACCAAAGAAGTCGCGCTGTCCCTGCACCAAAGCGGCCGATAGGCGCGGTGAACGCAAGCCATCGTAGTAAGAAAGTGACGATGCAAAGGCTGGAACCGGAATTCCGGCGAGCGATGCATTGGCAACTACTTGGCGCCATGAAGACACCGATGTAGCTACAGCCTGTTTGAAGAATGGGTCAAAGATAAGTGACTCTAGGTTGGCGTTTTTGTCATAGGCGTCAGCGATTCGGTTTAGGAACTGCGCACGAATGATGCAACCACCACGCCAAATCTTTGAAACGGCACCTAGGTTGATGTTCCAGTTGTATTCCTTGGCGCCGGCGCGAATCGCATCGAAGCCCTGAGAGTAAGCAACCAACTTTGACGCGTAAAGCGCACGGCGAACGTCTTCAACAAATGCAGCCTTGTCAGAAACTGACCACTTGGTTGCATCAGCTGGCAATCCGTCAACGGCTGCGCGCTGTGAAGCCTGAGATGAAAGTGAACGAGCGAATACCGCTTCGGCAATTCCTGATACCGGGGTACCTAGGTTCAGTGCAGTCTGCACGGTCCAAACACCGGTTCCCTTTGAGCCGGCCTGGTCAAGAATTACATCAACCAGTGGCTTGCCGGTCTTGGCATCAACCTGCTTTAGAACTTCAGCGGTGATTTCAATTAGGAATGACTCAAGGTCGCCCTTGTTCCACTCTTCAAAGATCTCGGCAATTTCGGCGGGTGAGTAGCCACCGGCGTGACGAAGAATGTCGTAGGCCTCGGCGATCAACTGCATGTCGGCGTACTCAATACCGTTGTGAATCATCTTCACAAAGTGACCGGCGCCATCGGTGCCCACGTGAGTTACGCATGGCTCACCCTCGGCGATTGCCGCGATTGAAGCAAGGATTGGGCCAAGAGTTTTGTAGGCCTCGGCAGAACCGCCAGGCATGATCGAAGGTCCCTTTAGTGCGCCTTCTTCTCCACCGGAAATTCCTGCGCCTACAAAGTTGATTCCCTTAGCTGAAACTTCTTTTTCGCGACGAATGGTGTCGGTGAATAGGGCGTTGCCGCCGTCAACAATAATGTCGCCTGGTTCAAAACGTTCGGTCAGCTGAGAGATAACGGCGTCGGTGCCTTTTCCGGCTTGCACCATGATGATCGCGGTGCGTGGCTTGGCCAAAGATGCAACGAAAGCATCGATGTCGGCGGCGGCGATGAAGCCAGCCTCTGGGTGCTCAGTGATTAGAAGTTCGGTGCGTTCGTATGAGCGGTTGTAAACAGCAACTGTGTTGCCTTCTCGGCTGGCCAGGTTGCGAGCCAGGTTCGAGCCCATTACAGCGAGCCCAACAACACCGATGTTTGCCTTAGTCATGATTCATTCCTAGAGATAGGTGAGAGGGGGTTTGGCCGAGGCTTCGTTGCGTGGACCTAGAAACAACAATATCGCATAAAGTTCGAGTGCCTAGACCGGCTGGTTGGCCGAAGGCGGATGCCGTTCGTTACGTATTTGTTGTATTGGCAAACAAATTTATAACGATTAGATAGCGTTATCGAAGCGTTAGCGAAAAACCGGCTTTTCAGTTTGCTTGTATTTGTTGTTTTCAGGAACATATACCTAAGCCGCATGTAATCATGGGCTAACCGCGGGGGATGACGATGTTCAGCGCGGTAAACCAACCACATTAGAAAGGGTATGAAATGAAGAAATCTTCATTGATCACCATGACCGCTTTTGCAGCGGTAGCAGTTCTAGGTCTCTCAGGTTGTGCAGCTGAATCAGCACCTGCTGGCTCAACTCGCGCTTGTGTAATTCTTCCAGACGCTGATTCAGGAACTCGCTGGGAGCCAGGCGACCGTCCAGCTCTTGAGAAGGGCCTTGCAGAAGCAGGTTTCGAAGCTGACATCCAGAACGCTCAGAACGACCCAGCTAAGTACGCAACCATTTCAGACGCACAGCTTACAAAGGGCTGTGGAGTTATGTTGTTGGTTGACCTACAGGGTGCAGGTGTTGCAGTTGCTGAAAAGGCAAAGGCTGCTGGCGTTCCAGTAATCGCATACGACCGTCCAATCGCGGGCGCTGACTACTACGTATCATTCGACAACGAGACCGTTGGTGCTCTACAGGGTCAGATGATCGTTGATGGTCTAGCTGCTGCTGGCAAGGACATCAAGACCGCAAGCATCATCTACGGTTCAGGTGACCCAACTGACGGTAATGCAAAGATGTTCCTTGACGGTGCTCTAAAGGTTCTTGACGCTGCTGGCGCCAAGGCTGCTTTCACCATGGAAGGTACATGGGATGGCGCAAAGGCTGGAACTCTATTCGAGCAGGCATTCACTGCTGTAAAGGGTAAGGTTGACGCCGTTCTTGCTCCAAACGACAACAACGCAGCATCAATCATCCAGGTTCTAGACAAGAACGGTCTAACCGTTCCTGTATCAGGCCAGGACGCATCGATTGCAGGTCTACAGAACGTTCTTCTAGGCAAGCAGTACGGTACCGTTTACAAGCCATTCACCCTTGAGGTAGCAAAGGCTCTAGAAGTTATCAAGGCAATCTTTGCTGGTGAGACATACCCAACCACAAAGAGCAACGATGGCGTACCTTTCGTAACAATCGACCCAATCTCTATCACTGCTGACACCGTAAAGGATGTTGTAGCAGCTGGAGACGCGACTGTTGAAGCTCTATGTACTGCAGAAGTTGCAGCTGCATGTGAGAAGTACGGCGTTAAGTAAAAACTAAGTAGTAAGGGTTCTGGGCGCCAGTCTTTGGCTGGCGCCCAGAATCGTCTAAATTTCAAAAATAAGAATTGGAGTTTGCAAGTGAGCAAGCCGTTGATTGAACTCTCAGGAGTAAAGAAGAGCTTTGGACCTGTCGACGTCCTAAAAGGCGTTGACCTTAAGGTTTACCCGGGCCGCGTGACCGCCCTAGTTGGTGACAACGGTGCTGGTAAGTCAACCTTAATCAAGGGCCTGGCCGGTGTTCAATGGTACGACGAGGGCAGCGTTAAGTTCGAAGGCGAAGAAGTCTCACTTACCACCCCACGAATTTCCTCAGCCTTGGGTATTGAGGTTGTTTACCAAGACCTAGCTCTTTGCGAAAACCTAGACATCGTTCAAAACATGTTTCTGGGTCGCGAGGAACTGCAGCAGTTCACGCTAGATGAATCTGCAATGGAATTTGCCGCGGCAAAGGCGCTGCAATCTCTATCAGTTAGAACTGTAAAGTCAGTTCGCCAAAAAGTTTCGTCGCTATCTGGTGGTCAGCGACAGACCGTGGCTATTGCACGTTCTGTATTGCGTGACGCCAAGGTGGTAATTCTCGATGAGCCAACAGCAGCCCTTGGTGTTGCGCAAACAGAGCAGGTATTGAATCTGGTTCGTCGCCTGGCTGACAAGGGAATCGCGGTAATCATGATTAGCCACAACCTGCACGACGTGTTCCAGGTTGCAGATGACATTGCAGTGCTTTACCTAGGCACCATGGTCGCGCAGTTGGAAACCAAGAAGACCAATCACAACGAGATCATTGGTTACATCACCGGACTTAAGACTCAAAAGGAAAAAGCATAATGTCTGACAACATCACAATTAATACTGGTCACGAGGGCTCGGCCCTTGATCAGATCAAGGCATATGGCTCACGACTAAAGAGCGGCGAGATGGGTGCACTGCCCGCTATCGGGGCTTTGATTCTGCTGATGACCTTGTTCGCATCGCTTTCGCCTTACTTCTTGACTCCAATCAACTTCGCCAACCTGTTCACTCAGGCTGCGACTCTGATGATGATTGCTGCGGCGCTGGTATTCGTGCTGATGCTGGGTGAGATTGACCTATCAGCTGGTGTGACTGCCGGTACCGGTATGGCGATTTTTGTGAAGATGCATCTTGAGGGCACACCATGGCTACTTGCTCTGGCGCTAGCTTTTGCTTTTGCACTTGCCACCGGTTGGGTGCTGGGTTACTTCGTGGCCAAGATTGGTGTTCCATCCTTCGTAATTTCGCTTGCACTGTACCTAGCTTTCCCCGGTGTGATGCTAATCATCCTTGGCGATGGTGGAATCTTGCGCCTTGAAGTTCCAGAAATTAAAGCGGTCATGAACACTAACCTGCCGCTCTGGGGTGGCTGGGCAATGCTTGCCATTTGTGTTGGCCTAACCCTTGCTATGGGTCTTTGGGATCGCGGTCGCCGCGTTCGTGCAAACCTACCAACCCGCCCACTTTCACTGCTTTTCATCAAGGTTGCTGGAATCACCGTTTTGGGTGGAATTGGTGTGGCCATTTTGAATTTGCCACGATCACTGGTTGCAACTAATCGCATCGAGGGTGTGCCTACCGTTATCCCAATTGCGCTGTTGATTTTGTTCATCGGTACTTTCATGCTGGACCGAACAAAGTTTGGTCGCTACATGTATGCGGTTGGTGGAAACCCTGAGGCTGCGCGTCGTGCCGGTATCAAGGTTGCCAAGATTCGCATCACCGCGTTCATGATCTGTTCCGTACTTGCTATGGTTTCCGGTGTATTCAACGTCAGCCGAATCGGAAATGTTGAGTCTTCAGCAGGTCGTGCCATCGTGCTTTCCGGTGTTGCTGCCGCGGTTGTTGGTGGCGTTAGCCTCTTCGGTGGTCGCGGTCGTTTGGTTCACGCAGCCATCGGTGCATTTGTAATTGCGATTATCGATAACGGTTTGGGTCTGCTAGGAATGCCAGCGGGTATTGCCTACATCATTACCGGTTCGGTTCTAACAATTGCTGCTACCGCAGACGCGCTTGCTAGAAAGCGCAGTGGTGGTTCGCTAACCAGGACCTAAAAATAAGCCATAAGAAATCCCCACTCAGAAACCAATTCCGGGTGGGGATTTTTTTATTGGCGCTAGACCCTAAGACTTAGGCCCTAATCCAGGCTGTGGTGTTGGCAGGCAATTTGCCATCGCTTAGCGGTTGAGAGCTGGCTAGAACTTCGCCAGCAGGAAGCTTCACCGGCTTGTTGCCAAAGTTTGTGACGCAGTGCCAGCCACCCGGGCGGCTAAAGTGCAGCAGCTTTGGCGCAAACCAGTTTCTGTGCCAGGTGATTTCTTCGCTGGTTTGCAATTGCTTTCGCAGATTAATTAGCTTGCGGTACAGCTCAAGCGTTGAACCCTGCACACCATCCTGAGTTTCAACTGAAACCGAGCCGTACCAAGAAGGTTGCGGCAAGTGCGAACCACCGCTACCAAAACCAAACGAGGAACCTGTTTTGGTCCAAGGCAGTGGCACGCGGCAACCATCGCGACTTAGACCTAGCTCCGGGTTGCGGAAGAACTGTGGATCCTGCATGTCTTCGGCTGGGATATCCAAAACCTCTTGCAAGGCAAGTTCTTCACCTTGGTAAATGTAGGTGGAACCAGGCAGGGCAAGTAACAACATCGTCATTGCATTCGCGCGGGCAGTGCCAAGTTCAATGTCTGGTTTTGCAGTGAAACGATTTGCTTTGTACCAGCCAGCAAAGTCGCTGACCATTGGAAAAGCAAAACGAGTTGCGTGACGAATGATGTCGTGGTTCGAAAGCACCCAGGTGGTGCTGCTGCCAGATTTCTTGGCAGCGGTTAGGTTGTAGTCGGCAATCTCGCGCACCTTCTTTGGTCGCCAACCGGCGCCCAACATATCAAAGTTGAAACTTTGACCCAGCCCCTTAGTGCTGGCATAAGCCGGTCTACGGTTTGCGTGCACCCAGGCTTCTGCAACCGCCATGCGAGGCGGGTCGTATTCGTTGAACACCTCGCGCCAAGAGGCGTAAATTTCGTGCACCTCGTCGCGGTCGAACAAATCATCGGTGCCATCGTCTTTCATGACCTTGACGTCAAAAGATTGACGCTCTGGCAGGTGACCATTCTTTAAGTCCTTCACCAATGCGTGTGCCACGTCAACACGGTAGCCATCAACGCCGCGATCGCTCCAGAACCTTAGGGTCTTCAGAAAGTCTTCGCGAACCTCTTGGTTGTCCCAGTTCCAGTCCGGCTGCTCCTTGGCAAAAAGGTGCATGTACCACTGACCCGGGGTGCCGTCTGGTTCTGTGATTCGGGTCCAAGCGGTTGGGCCAAAGTGGCTGGCCAACTCGGATGGGCGAATCTCGCCATTTTCACCCTTGCCATCTCTAAAGATGTATCGGTTGCGCTCTGGTGAGCCCGGAGCCGCCTTGAGGGCAGCCTGGAACCATACGTGCTGATCGCCGGAGTGGTTTGGCACCAGGTCTGCAATCAGCCGAATGCCATTTTTGTGCAGCTCTTCAATCAGTTGGTCAAACTCGGCCAGGGTGCCAATTCTTGGGTCAATGTTGCGGTAGTCGTCAACGTCGTAGCCGCCGTCGGCCAGTTGCGACGGGTAGAACGGGCTCATCCATACCGCGTCAATACCCAGACTTTTTAGGTAAGGCACTCGGCTGATGATTCCCTTTAGGTCGCCAATCCCGTCACCATTGCCATCGGCAAAGCTCCGTGGGTAGATCTGGTAAATAACGGCCTGACGCCACCAGTTTTGGTCACCATTGAGAAATGTGTATTCAGCCATGCAAAAGCCCCTGCCTCTAAGTAATAGGTACACAATATCGCAGGTTTAGGGATGCAAATTGACCCCGATAGGGTTGTACCTGCTATCGGGTTTCCCCGCAATTTATGAAAGTTGCTCACTTCACATGGCCTCACTGCTCTACCGTCTAGGTAATTTTTCTGCCCGTCGCGCCTGGTTTGTTGTTTTGGCCTGGGTCATCATTTTGGCGGCTGCCGGTGGCGCCGCGTTGACCGCGGGTGGCAAATTCACCTCAAGCATGTCAATCAACGGCGTGCCTTCACAGGTGGTTATCGAGCAGTTGAAGAAGAGCTTCCCTGCGGCCAGCCGCGGCTCCGGCCAGGTAATTTTTCAGAAGGCTGACGGTTCAAAATTAAACACCGATGACCGTGCGGCCATCACCGCCGCTCTTGAGGGTGTGCTCACTCTCGACGGCGTTTCCGACATCATCAACCCCTTCACCGTTGAAGAGGAAATCAACTCTCAGCGAGCAGATGTTGCAGATGGCTGGAAGAAAATTACCGACGGTGAAAAAGCCATCGACGACGGCAAGGTTGAGATCGCATCGAACAAAACCAAACTCAGCGACGGAATTAAGAAACTAGATGCGGCCGAGGCAAAACTAAAGACTCAGTCGGCGCAACTTGAAGCCGGAATTGCGCAGGCTCAAGCTGCCGGCGCACCGCAGGCCCAGGTTGATGCACTAATCGCACAGCGTGCCCAGATTGCCGGTGGCTTTGCCGAAATCAAAAAGCAACGCGCTGCGATTGTTGCCGGCCAAGACAAACTAGTTGAGGCTGAAGCAAAATTGGTATCCAGCGCCGATGATCTGGTGACCGGCAAGGCCGATCTTGAACTGGCCGATCAACTTTTGAAAGTAAGTAAAAACTTTGGCACCGTTTCAAATGATGGTTCGGTAGCCCTGGCAACCGTTCAATTCGATAAGCCGGGTGCCGAGCTAGAAGAGCCAACCAAGATGGCCGTGGTGGATTTTCTCAAAGAGGCAAACATCCCTGGTGTGAACATTGAGTTTTCACAGGATCTACTTCGTTCCGTTGAAGGCATTCTTGGCGTCGGCGAAATAGTTGGCCTGGTAATTGCGGCCATTGTGCTTTTCATCATGCTTGGCACTTTTATTGGGGCTGGTCTGCCTCTGATCCTGGCGGTGATTGGTGTGGGTGTGTCCGGTGCGGTTACCTTTGCCCTGTCATCGGTGATTGAAATGAGTTCCACCACTCCAGTTCTTGGAGTCATGTTGGGTCTGGCTGTAGGTATTGACTACGCGCTGTTTATTTTGAACCGTCACCGTCGCCAACTTAAGGCTGGCGTTGAGCTGCGCGAATCAATCGCGCTTGCCACCGGCACCTCTGGTAACGCTGTGCTTTTCGCCGGCATCACCGTGATCATTGCTCTAGCTGCGTTGAACCTGACCGGAATTGATTTTGTTGGCTTGATGGGATCGATGGGTTCACTGTCTATTGCCGTATCTGTGGCGATTGCAATTACTGGAACACCAGCAATCCTTTCGTTGGTGGGCAACCGCATCCTCTCTAAAAAGGAGCGTTCTGCGGTAGCCGAAGGAACTCATTTCCAAGAAAACGCCGAGCCAAAGAACGCCGGCAAGCCCGTTTGGGCAAATAAGCACCCTTGGATTGCGTTGCTCACCGTGGTAGCCGTTCTTGGTATTGCCGCGATTCCGGCATCGTCAATGCGCTTGGGGCTACCTGATGGTTCCGCCGAAGAACGAGAATCCTCAGCGTTCAAGGCCTACACAATCACCAGTGAAGCATTTGGCCCTGGCTTCAATGCGCAGATTCCAGCCGTGCTCACGCTAGAAAACGCGGTGAGTGAAGATGACAAACTTGCCCTGCAGGCCAAGGTTGCTACCCAACTATTTGAACTAGAAAATGTAGCCGCGGTGGTACCCGCTGCAATCTCTGATGACAAGAAGACCTTGTTGTTCCAGGTTGTGCCATCGGTTGATCCTTCTAGTGAAGAAACCGAAACATTGGTTTACGACATTCGTGCGCTCGGAGAAAAATTTGAAGCAGAGCAAGTTGGTGAGCTAGGAGTAACCGGAATCACTGCAACAAACATCGACATCTCAAAGAAAATTGCCGACGTCTTGCCACTGTATCTAGGTACCGTGCTGTTGCTATCGATGTTGCTTTTGATTTTGGTTTTCCGTTCCATTTTGATTCCGTTGATCGCAGCTGGTGGCTTCCTGCTAACAATTTTTGCCACCTTTGGTTCCGTGGTTGCGGTTTATCAATGGGGTTGGCTTGCCGATTGGTTTGGAGTCACAACTCCGGGGCCGGTGCTTAGCTTCTTGCCAATTTTCTTGATTGGAATTTTGTTTGGTCTAGCTATGGACTACCAGCTGTTCCTAGTCTCAGGAATGCGCGAGGCATATAGCCACGGCAAAGACACAAATGCATCGGTGAATTATGGAATTCGCCTGAGCCGTGCCGTAGTGGTGGCGGCGGCGCTGATCATGATCACGGTGTTTGGTGGATTCGCATTTTCACACTTGACCATGATTCGACCAATGGGATTTGGATTGGCTGTTGGCGTGCTAGCCGATGCCTTCCTGGTTCGCATGCTGCTGGTGCCAGCGGCCATGACGATCTTTGGCAAGGCAACCTGGTGGATTCCAAAGTGGCTAGATCGCATCCTTCCTGACGTTGATGTTGAGGGAACTAAACTCGAGGGAAAGCAACTGCACTAAAGCTTGAAAGGTTCCAGAATGTTTGCCACACCGCGTTCGCTTTACCGCGCTTTTGCCCTTAGCGAGGGTGTCACCTGGACCCTGCTTCTGGGGGCGCTTTTGATTCGTGCACTTTTCGGCATCAACCCAATTTTGCTAACCATAATTGGTGGTCTGCACGGAGCTGTGTTCTTGGGCTACGGAGTTTCGGCGGCCCTTATCGGGGTAAATAACCGATGGGGTCTTGGCCGCACAGTGCTTGCAATCGCGCTGGCGATCATTCCTTTTGCAACAGTGCCGTTTGAAATTTCGGCTGAGCGCAAGGGCCGACTGGTGGGCCAGTGGCGCCGCACCAAGAGTGATGATGCCCGCGATTCAAATTGGTTTGATGGACTTTACCGCTGGTTCATTAATCGGCCAATCCTGTTGGCCTTCGTTTTGCTTGTGGTCATCAGCGCAATCTTTGCCACACTGCTCTACATTGGCCCCCCGGGTGGCTGGGGCCAAGACTAGGCACTTAGCATTGCTAGGTGAGCACTCCTGAGTCAACTGCGCTGCAGATAACCTACCCGGTTGATCTGCCAGTAAGTCAGCGCCGGCAGGAGATCCTTGAGGCCATTCGCGATAACCAAGTTGTCGTGATTGCCGGTGCCACCGGTTCGGGCAAGACCACCCAAATTCCAAAGATGTGCCTGGAGCTTGGCCGCACCAGCATCGCTCACACCCAACCTCGTCGCATCGCGGCCCGCGCCGTGGCCGAACGAATTGCCGAGGAGCTAAAAGTTGAGCTTGGCGATTTGGTTGGCTACCAGGTGCGCTTCACCGATAAAGCCGGGGCGAACACCAAGGTAAAGGTAATGACCGACGGCATTTTGCTGAACGCGATGCAGCGCTACCGAAACCTTGAGCCATACGACACCATCATCATCGATGAGGCACACGAGCGCAGTTTGAACATTGATTTCTTACTTGGCTACCTGAAGCAACTTTTACCTAAGCGCCCAGACCTCAAGGTCATTGTCACCTCGGCAACTATTGACCCGGAATCTTTCAGCAGACACTTCAACGATGCGCCAATCATTGAAGTTAGTGGGCGAACTTTTCCGATTGAGATTCGCTATGCCGAGACCGCAAGGGAAGCCGGTGACGACACTGACCCCGATGAAGAAACCACTGCCAGTGATTATTTGGATGGCATCGTCAAGGCACTAGATGATTTGCAGTACGAGCCCGATGGCGACACTTTAGTTTTTCTTTCCGGTGAATCGGAAATTAGAGATGCTCAGGAAGCTATCGAGGGGCGGATTAACTCTGGTGCTCTGGGTAAGGGTGTGGAGGTGCTACCACTTTACGGACGGCTAAGTGCCGCTGAGCAACACCGAGTTTTCGAGAGCAGCAAAATGGTTGGGCTCAAGCGAAGAATCATTCTGGCCACCAACGTTGCCGAGACCTCGCTGACGATTCCAAACATTAAGTACGTAATTGATGCCGGTACCGCGCGTATTTCGCGCTACAGCCCAAGGGCTAAAGTTCAGCGATTGCCAATTGAAGCAATCTCAAAAGCTAGCGCCAATCAGCGTGCCGGTCGTGCCGGTAGAACCAGCCCGGGCGTCGTGATTCGGCTTTACTCGGAAGATGATTACGAATCCAGACCGGAATTCACCGACCCGGAAATTCTGCGCACCAACCTTGCCTCGGTAATTCTTCAAGCCGCCCAGTTGGGGCTTGGGGACATCACAGCATTCCCCTTTCTGCAGGCACCTGACGCCAGAGGAGTAAAGGACGGCCTTGGCCTTTTGGGTGAGTTGGGCGCGGTAAAGGACCCTAAGGGAAAGACAGTTGAGCTCACCAAGGTGGGCCGGGAATTGGCCAGATTACCAATTGAGCCGCGCTTTGGGCGCATGCTTTTGGAGTCAAAGAAGCACGACCTAGTGCGAGAGGTCATGATCATCGTGGCCGGACTTACCATTCAGGATCCGCGTGAGCGCCCTTTGGCTAAGCGGCCGCAGGCCGATCAGGCGCACGCAAGATTCGCCGACCCAACCAGTGATTTCTTAAGCCTGCTGAATCTTTGGAATTACATAGAAGACCAGCAGAAAAAACTTTCATCATCAGCTTTTCGTAGGCTCTGCAAAAACGAGTTCTTGAATTACTTGCGAGTGCGTGAGTGGCAAGACCTAATCAAGCAATTGAAGTCGATTGCTAAACCGCTAGACATCGTGCCCGGTAATCCAAAGGTCAACCCTGATGGCATTCACCAGTGCTTGCTGGCCGGTTTGCTCAGTCAAATTGGGCTGAAGCAACTGAGTGATAAAAAAGCTGCCGATCAGGTAAAGAAAAATTCAGATAAGCCGGTCAGGGCGTCAAACGAGTATCTGGGTTCAAACGGTAAAAAGTTTGTTATTTTTCCTGGTTCAACTTTGGCCAAGAAGCCACCCGCGGCAATCATGAGTGCTGAGTTAGTGGAGACCAGTAGATTATTTGCTCGCATGAATGCGGCTATAAATCCTGAGTGGGCGGAACCGCTTGCTGGTGACTTAGTAAAGCGCAGTTTCAGCGAGCCACACTGGGAGAAATCGCAGGGCGCAGTAGTTGCCTACGAGCGCGTCATGCTTTTTGGAGTGCCAATTGTTGTGTCGCGTCGCATGCAGTATTCGCGAATTGACATTCCGCTTTGCCGCGACTTATTTATTCGTCACGCACTAGTGCACGGTGAGTGGGATTCCAAGCAGGCTTTTGATCGCGCAAATCAACAACTTCTAAAACAACTTGAGTCTCTTGCAGACAGAGCTCGTAAACCGCAGTTTGCGCCCGATGATGAAGATGTCTTCCGTTTCTACAACGCTCGCATTCCGCAGGAGGTGTTCTCAACTCGCACATTTGAAGGTTGGTGGCGCAAGGCCAAGCACGATACCCCCAATTTACTGACCATGACCCGTGACGATCTGCTGCCGCCAGAGGTGCAGGCACCAAGTGACGCAGACAACCCAAAGATTTGGAATTTTGGGGAGCGCGAACTCAAACTTCGCTATCGCTACGAACCAGGCGCAGCTGATGATGGCGTCACGGTTGATGTGCCGGTTTCGCTGCTTGCCCAGATTAACTCCGATGAGTTCGATTGGCTGGTGCCGAGCATGCGGGTTGACCTGATTGCCGAGCTAATCCGCGGTCTTCCCAAGAACCTGCGCCGCACCGTGGTGCCGGCGGTGGACTGGGCCAAGAAGGCAATCGCCGCCCTGCCAGAGCACCCAGACGAGGCCCTGTTGGCAACGCTGGCCAAGACTCTGCGTACCCTCAGTGGCACCCACATGACCGCTGACGACTTTGACTTTGCAGCCCTGCCCACCTCACTTCGAATGACCTACCGAGTGGTTGACGAAAAAGGACGCACCCTTGGGTTGGGGCTGGACCTTGATGCGCTGCAGCAGAAGTTGATTCCGGTAGCAAATGGCGAAGCACCAAAAAAGGTCGTGCCTGATATTGCCAAGAAGACTAGTGAACTGGCATCGGCCGTGCGCGAAAAAATCGCATCACCTGCCGATTACGTTGCTGAGCACCTAAGTAAAGAAGAGAAATTATCCTTGGTTGCGGTTGGCTACAAGAACTCAGCAGCTTTTGTTGACGATGTGATCACCGCGTTGATCAACCAAGAAATTACTGCTCGTGGTCTGGATGCAAACCCAGATGATCTTCGCGCGGCAGTGGTCGAGCGAAGCATCGAGCAATGCTTTGATGCGGCCAAGGTGCTTGAGAAAATATCAACTCACTATCGGCAGACTAGTAAAGCTATCTCTGAAGTTCAGGACCTTTCAGTACTGCACGTGCTGGCTGCCGAAAAAGCTCACATTGCAGATTTGATGCGCAGCAACATTATTAGTGCCACGGGCATTGAACGAATTACAAGAATTCCTATTTATCTGCAGGCTAGCAAAATGAGAATTGAAAAATTGCTGGAAAACCCGGAGCGCGATCGAATAGCCGAACTAGAACTCAATGAGGCTCTTGCGCTGGTTGAAAAAACACCCGGAGACCAAATGCCTGCAGAAAAACGACAGGCAGTTCGTTGGATGATTGAAGAACTGCGAGTGAGTTTATTTGCTCAGGTTCTTGGTGCCGCCGAGACGGTATCGGTGCAGCGCATCAAAAAGGCCTTGAATTCAGCAGTGGGCTAGCTAATAGCCTTCTTGATCAAAGCGGATATCTTTTTTTCAACATCTGCATTCCAGCCAATTACGGCAAACGAGGTGGCCCACATTTGGTCTTTGTCTAGGTTGGCTGCGTCTTGAAAGCCCAGGGTTGAGTAGCGTGCCTTGAACTTGCCCGCGTCTTGAAAAAACAGGACGGTTTTGCCCTCGTTGTCACAGTAGGCCTGCATGCCATACCAGGTCTTGGCTTGAAGGCCGGGTGCGATTTTCTTGACCAGCGCATGGATCTTTTTTGCAATTGCCTTGTCGGCCGCAGCCATGGCGTTTATCTTTTCGACCACATCAGCTTCGTGCTGCTCCGGGGTCATTTTCTTTCGCGCTTTTGCGCGCTCAGCCATGGTCTCTTTTAGGGCTTGCTTCTCAGCATCGGTCATAGCCATTTTTAATACTCTCCCTTAATTACAAAGAATGTGCCACGAATATTGCCGGCCAACTTTGACTTCATGGTTGCAAATTTGAATTTATCTACAAGTTCTTTTGGTACTGGCATGCCATCTCTAAGTTTGAAGCCCACCGCGCGCTTGCCGCCGGGCTCAATTGTGTAAAGAACATTGACGGCCAAACCACTCCGATAAAAAATATGAGTCCATCGAATTCCATCAACTATCAATTCGCTGGCTTCAAGCGGTTCAGATGAAATAACGATGTCGCGTTCAAGTAAGACCTTAGAAACATACTTGATCAGTTTTGCTGCCTTAGCTGCCGGTTTGGTTACAAAATCTGCATCGTACTTATTTTTGAAGTAACGCGCCTCGTTTGCGCGCAATCCCGCTAGGGCTTCCGCTTGCGGGGATGACTCAAGGCCATCGGTGTTCACTTTCACAAAGTCAATTAGCCCAGCCATTGCTTATCCTCTCTCATCCCCGGTAATAGCGTAATCTCAAAGAATGAGTGATTTGAATGAGGTTGGCGAACGCGATAACTGGATTTGTTGGTTATGCGATACCCCGGTGGATCCAGACGGATCCGTTAATTCAGATCTAGGCCCAAGCACCGATAGCTACGCTGCCGCGAAAGCTAAAAAGGGTGCCGATGTAGTCGAGCGCCTGGCCCACCGCCAGTGCAACACCATGCGAGGCAAAATTGCTCCGGTAGTGCCGTGGTCGAAGGACTTGTTTGTAGTTGACCCCTCGCCAATTTTTGAATCGGTGGAGCGCTTGAAAGCGAAAGGTGGCCGCGAGATTGTTGCTCGCTGCCCAGATGAGAATGACGCTAACCAGGCAGCTGAATGGCTCTTGGACCGCCTATCTAGGCTGGCCCCGGATTCCAAATTCGCCACTGAGATCAAGCCCGGCGGTGGGCAATTCATGCTGGCCTTGCGTTTAGATCGCTAAACCGCACCTTTTGAATCTTCAGGGGTGCTCGAGGCTGGAATAGCCCAGAAAACTCATCGGTTGTAATGTTGGGGCCCGTTTTGGCCGACTAGTAATAAGGAGAAACCATGGATTCAGCAGCTAAGTGCCCGGTGCCACACGGCGCCAACTCAACAGCCTCTCAGGTTCCAACCAAATGGTGGCCAAAGGCGTTGAATCTGGACATCCTTCACCAGCACGACACCAAAATTAATCCGCTGGGTCAAGACTTCGACTACCGCGAGGAGCTCAAGAAGCTTGATGTTGATGCCTTGAAAAAAGACATGCACGACCTTATGAAAGATAGCCAGGCATGGTGGCCGGCGGACTGGGGTCACTACGGCGGCCTGATGATTCGCATGGCGTGGCACTCTGCGGGTTCTTACCGAACCACCGATGGCCGCGGTGGTGCCGGAACCGGAAACCAAAGGTTCGCCCCGCTGAACTCGTGGCCAGATAACGCAAACCTTGACAAGGCTCGTCGTTTGCTTTGGCCAATCAAGAAGAAGTACGGAAACAAAGTTAGCTGGGCAGACTTGATGATCCTGGCCGGAAACATTGCCTACGAATCAATGGGCCTCAAGACATTTGGTTTTGCCTTTGGCCGTGCAGATATCTGGCACCCAGAAACTGACATCTACTGGGGTAGCGAAACCCAGTGGCTAGCACCATCAGAAAACCGATACCGCAATCTAGATGATGCCTCGACTCTGGACAGCCCTTTGGCTGCAACCCACATGGGTTTGATCTATGTGAACCCAGAGGGCGTGAATGGAAAGTCAGATCCACTAAAGACAGCCGCGCACATTCGCGAAACTTTTGCTCGCATGGCGATGAACGATGAAGAAACAGTTGCGCTAACCGCAGGTGGTCACACCGTTGGTAAAGCTCACGGCAACGGTGACGCTTCAAATAACGGCCCAGAACCAGAAGGCGCCGACATTGTTGAGCAGGGACTTGGTTGGCAGAATCACAAGACTCGCTCCGTGGGTCGCGACACCGTGACCAGTGGCATCGAGGGCGCATGGACCACTAACCCAACCAAGTGGGACAACGGCTACTTCTACCTATTGTTCAAGTATCAGTGGGAACTTACTCACTCACCTGCGGGTGCCTCACAGTGGCAACCAATTGGTATCGCAGAAGAAGACAAGCCAGTGGATGTTGAAGATTCATCGATTCGCACCATGCCGATGATGACTGACGCGGATATGGCCATGATCATGGACCCTGAGTACCGCAAAATTTCTGAGCGATTCCGCGATGACCAGGATTACTTCTCAGAGGTGTTCGCACGCGCGTGGTTCAAGTTGACTCACCGTGACATGGGGCCAAAGGTTCGCTACATTGGCCCAGACGTTCCTGCTGAAGATTTGATTTGGCAGGATCCGATTCCTGCAGGTAACCCTAAGTTCGATGTCGCCGCGGCTAAGGCAAAGATTGAGGCAAGCGGGCTTAGTGTTTCCGAGCTAGTCAGCACTGCCTGGGACAGCGCCCGCACATTCCGCGGTTCAGATCTTCGCGGTGGCGCAAACGGAGCACGCATTCGACTAGAACCTCAGCGCAGCTGGGTCGGTAACGAGCCAGAGAGATTAAATAAGGTGCTTGCTGTGCTAGAGCCAATTGCCGCTGAAGTTGGCGCGAGTGTTGCCGACATCATCGTGCTTGCCGGAGGTGTCGGTGTTGAAAAGGCAGCCAAGGCAGCCGGTTTCAATATTGAGGTGCCATTCGCGCCGGGTCGCGGCGACGCAACCCAGGAACACACCGATGTTGAGTCCTTTGCCGTGCTTGAACCACTGCACGACGCCTACCGTAACTGGTTGAAAGACGACTACGCAGTTACCCCTGAAGAGTTGATGCTTGATCGCACTCAGCTAATGGGCCTGACCGCTCCTGAGGCAACCGTGTTGCTTGGTGGAATGCGCGTGATTGGCACTAACCACGGTGGCAGTAAGCACGGAGTTTTGACTGAGCGCGAGGGAGCGTTGACCAACGACTTCTTCGTAAACCTAACCGACATGAATTTGGTCTGGGAGCCAGCCGGCGAGAACCTATACAAGATGCGTGATCGCTCAAATGGCCAGGTTAAGTACTCGGCAACTCGCGTTGACTTGGTTTTTGGTTCAAACTCAATTCTTCGTTCATACGCCGAGGTGTATGCACAGGACGATTCAAAAGAGAAGTTTGTGCACGACTTTGTGGCCGCCTGGGTCAAGGTCATGAACTCGGACCGTTTTGATCTAAATTAACAACTGACAAACTCGGCTCAGGCTTGGCCATTCCTGCGGTAGAAATGTAGGGATGAAGAAATTATTAGGTACAGGCCTGGCCGAGTTTTTTGGCACTCTGACCCTTGTTTGCGTTGT